>CEAG01032537.1_pt1 | contig 65128 bp, 49 predicted proteins | sample 554891 | NCBI WGS metagenome assembly CEAG01 (sample SAMEA3182116, study PRJEB8094) | gut metagenome | biome: human; feature: gut; material: Stool; isolation source: human stools | place: Canada | collected 2014-02-25
CAGGAAAACGGAAGTACTTTGGATTTTCTTTGGGATACATACAGCCAATGCGGTATGTATGATAGAAAAGGTCGAAAAGAAAAAAAGAAAGGCAGCATAATCTGACTAAAATAACAGGAAAAACAGGAGAGGTTTTAACTTCCCCTAAAAAAGACATGTACATAATGCATGGGTGGGAAGGAAAAAACAAGAATATGTAAACAATATTCTACAAAAAAGATAGAAGACTGGGAGAGTTGAACGAAAAAATCAAGAGAAAAGCTCACGTAAAGCAAAGCTTTTCTCTTGATTTTTTAGAAAGAGGAACATTTACTGAATATCCCTACTCATACGTTAATCGCTTTACCAATGAACAAAAAAATAGAATCCGGTATGTGCTGGCACACAGTCCGTTGATTCCAGGAAAAAAGGTTACCAGAAGTATAACAAAGACATCGGCACCACAAGAATTTCCCATGCGAACAATCAAATAAAACTGTATTATAGAAAAAGAGGTGAACCATTTTCAGCGATTCACCTCTTTTTCTATTCTCAATATCTTATCCAATGTCTTTTGAGCCTCTGTTGACGGAAATTGTGAAATAACTTTTCTCAACGAATTCCGGGCCTTCTGATAACCGGTCGAAAAGACTTTTGATAATCCATCCCGATAACGCGCATATTGCATCTTAGTAGGCGATGCAAGTTTTTTAAAATCAGTATCCAACCGTTTCTTCTCCTTTTCAGCCATCAGATAATAGTAATTACCTAAGAATATATTAGCAGCCAGATTATCCGCATCCAACTGCAAAACTTTTTCATACATACGCAGAGCCTCCTTTTCCTGCCCACGGCACACTTGTATCTCAGCACATGCCTCCAGATAATCTACATTATCAGGAGTCTTTTGAAGCAATTCCTTGTAAAACAGATAAGCCTTGTCATAATTCCGATTCTTCCTATAAGCAGAAGCCAGTTCTACAGCTAATTTTGAACTAATATCACTACTCTTATCAATGCTCGTCCAATAGAACATCTCGGTACGGTCTATATCCAAACCGATTGTTTGGCGGAAATAGCTCACAGCCTGTCCATGCTGCCCTGATTCAATGGCAGCAGACACTTTCTGCAACATTTCATCGACCGACTGCGCATTCAGCACCAGTGGCAATGAAAACAATGATAAAAAGAAGATAGTTAAGGCTCTCATAATCCCACTTTTGTTATTTAGTTCGTGACACACAAAGATACAATAAAAAAATAAAAGATGTACCTTTGCGGACGAAAAGAACAATCAATTTGATAAAAGTGTTTTTATGCAATGACAGATAAAAAACAGGTCACTGAAAACAGACGAATATTACAGATTGCCATCCCATCAATCATATCGAATATCACCGTTCCATTATTGGGACTCATCGATGTCACCATTGTAGGCCATCTCGGTTCTCCGGCCTATATCGGGGCCATCGCCGTAGGAGGAATGCTGTTCAATATCATCTACTGGATTTTCGGATTCCTCCGCATGGGGACCAGTGGAATGACTTCACAAGCTTACGGACAGCACGACCTTAACGAAATCACCCGACTATTGCTACGTTCCGTCGGAGTAGGATTACTCATCGCTTTCTGTCTGCTGCTGCTTCAGTATCCCATTCTGCACTTGGCATTTACATTTATAAAGACCACATCGGAGGTAGAACAACTGGCAACCACTTACTTCTACATCTGTATTTGGGGAGCTCCCGCCACCTTAGGGCTTTATGGATTTGCAGGCTGGTTCATCGGTATGCAGAACTCACGTTTTCCAATGTATATCGCCATTACCCAGAATATAGTTAATATTGTTGCCAGCCTATGTTTTGTTTACCTATTGGATATGCAAGTGGCAGGAGTAGCCGCAGGTACTCTTATTGCCCAATATGCAGGCTTCTTCATGGCTCTTTGGCTCTATATGCGTTACTACCATACGCTCCACAAACGAATCGTCTGGAAAGAAATAATACAAAGACAAGCCATGTATCGCTTCTTTCAAGTTAACCGCGACATATTCTTCCGTACACTCTGTCTTGTCATGGTCACTATGTTTTTCACCTCTGCCGGAGCAGCACAAGGAGAAGTCGTTTTAGCCGTCAACACTTTGCTTATGCAATTATTCACCTTATTCTCCTATGTCATGGATGGCTTTGCTTATGCCGGTGAGGCGTTGGCTGGACGTTATATCGGCGCAAAAAATCAAACAGGCCTCCGCAGTACCGTACATCATCTCTTTTATTGGGGATTGGGCCTTTCGTTTCTATTCACCCTCTTATATTCAGTTGGCGGGAAAAGCTTTCTAGGCCTGTTAACCAATGATATTTCAGTAATCGCTGCTTCCGACTCCTACTTTTATTGGGCACTTATCATTCCATTAGCCGGTTTTTCCGCCTTTCTTTGGGATGGTATCTTTATCGGCGCTACCGCCACCCGCCAAATGCTTTACTCCATGTTGGTAGCTTCCGCCAGCTTTTTCGGAATATATTACGGATTCCATTCCTTGTTGGGAAATCATGCCTTATGGTTGGCTTTCCTTGTTTATCTTTCACTAAGAGGAATCGTGCAAACCTTTTTAGGGAGACAAATCATGCGAAAAGTAATCGTTCCCTAATGAGGAGTATCCGATAAATTATCTCTATATTTGCGGAAAACATTAAAAGTAAAAGATATGGCAAAGTATAAAAGAATTCTACTAAAATTAAGCGGAGAGAGCCTGATGGGCGAAAAGCAATACGGCATTGACGAAAAAAGATTGGCAGAATATGCGGAACAAATCAAAGAAATCCACGAACAAGGGATACAAATCGGCATTGTCATCGGAGGCGGAAATATTTTTCGTGGCCTAAGCGGAGCTAGTAAAGGTTTCGACCGTGTGAAAGGCGATCAAATGGGAATGTTGGCTACTGTCATCAACAGTCTTGCCCTCAGTTCGGCACTTGTTGCCACCGAGGTGAAAGCCCGTGTATTGACAGCAGTACGGATGGAACCTATCGGTGAATTTTACAGCAAATGGAAAGCCATCGAATGTATGGAAAACGGTGAAGTGGTTATCATGTCCGCAGGAACGGGAAATCCCTTCTTCACCACAGATACCGGTTCTTCACTGAGAGGAATTGAAATCGAAGCAGACGTTATGCTGAAAGGGACTCGTGTAGACGGTATCTATACAGCTGATCCCGAAAAAGATCCTACCGCAACCAAGTTTGACGACATCACTTATGATGAAGTTCTGAAACGTGGTCTGAAAGTTATGGATTTAACTGCTACTTGTATGTGCAAGGAAAATAATTTGCCTATCGTTGTATTTGATATGGATACGGTAGGCAACTTAAAGAAGGTAATCAGCGGAGAAGAAATAGGTACATTAGTACACAACTAATCTCCCGATCGAATAAAATTAATCGTCTGACAGTTGATTCTTTTTCGTCTGACTACTGTCAGACGAAAGTTCAACAGTAGTCAGACGCAAGTTTAACTATTGTCAGACGATTAATTTTATGCATAAACAAGATTAGTTCCCTCTTTACTTAGAAATAGTTTTTAGCATACGAAAGATTAAATTATACTATCAACCGCCTAAACGCTTGTTTATCATTGACGAACTGCGTACTTTTGCACGCCATAAAAAAAGGACTAAGAACAATGAATAACAAGACCAAAGGTTTTATCTATGGAGCCATTGCCGCTGCCAGCTACGGTATGAATCCTCTTTTTGCACTTCCGCTCTATGCAGCCGGAATGAGTGTCGATACCGTTTTATTCTACCGTTATTTCTTTGCCGCAATCGTACTGGGTATTCTGATGAAAATGCAGCGTCAATCCTTTGTGCTTCACAAGGCAGACGTCTTGCCCTTAGTCATTATGGGATTGCTGTTCTCTTTCTCATCGTTGCTCCTGTTTATGAGCTATAATTACATGGATGCCGGAATCGCTTCAACCATCCTGTTTGTTTATCCGGTAATGGTAGCTGTTATTATGGGGGTGTTCTTCAAGGAAAAAATATCCGCAATTACAGTTTTCTCTATTCTGCTGGCACTTTCGGGTATTGCTTTGCTCTATCAAGGAGATGGTGATAAACCGCTATCCACGTTGGGGATCATCTTCGTACTGCTGTCTTCACTTTCATATGCTATATACATAGTAGGTGTGAACCGCTCAACATTGAAAAACCTGCCAACCACCAAACTTACATTTTACGCCATCCTGTTCGGACTATCGGTTTACATCGTCCGTCTGAACTTCTGTATGGAGCTGCAGGTTATACCATCCACCTGGTTATGGGCAGATACATTGGCTTTGGCTATTCTGCCAACCGCCATTTCATTGGTCTGCACCGCCTTAGCTATCCATTATATAGGCTCTACACCAACCGCCATTCTAGGTGCTTTGGAACCTGTGACAGCCTTATTTTTCGGTGTTATGCTGTTCCATGAGAAACTAACTCCTCGCTTAATGGTTGGTATTTTAATGATTATCACCGCCGTGACCTTGATTATCATCGGCAAATCACTCATAAAAAAGATGGGAATGCTGTTGCAGATGAACAAAAAATAATATACTTTTGCTACTTAATCAATCAAATAGCAACTTTAATTATCAAAAAATATGGTAGACGTAAAGACTTGCCTTGACAATGCACAAGAAAAAATGGATATGGCTGTTATGTATCTGGAAGAAGCACTGGCACATATCCGCGCCGGAAAAGCGAGTACCCGACTGTTGGACGGTATCCGTGTAGACTCTTACGGAAGTATGGTTCCTATCAGCAATGTAGCAGCCGTAACTACTCCCGATGCACGTAGTATCACCATCAAACCGTGGGATAAGAGTATGTTCCGTGTCATCGAAAAAGCGATTATCGACTCCGACCTCGGTATCATGCCTGAAAATAACGGCGAAGTGATCCGTATCGGTATTCCCCCTCTGACGGAAGAACGTCGCAAGCAATTGGCAAAACAGTGTAAAGGCGAAGGCGAAACTGCAAAAGTCAGCGTACGCAACGCCCGCCGAGACGGTATTGATGCACTTAAGAAAGCTGTAAAAGACGGATTGGCAGAGGATGAGCAAAAGAATGCGGAAGCGAAACTGCAAAAGATCCACGATAAGTATATCAAACAAATTGATGATATGCTTGCTGAAAAAGATAAAGAAATTATGACTGTATAAGTTGAGCATGGAGAGTTGAGAGTTGAAAGTTACTATGTAGTATACCAACAACGCGTTCAGCTCTCAATTCTCAACTCTCAATTCTCAACTTATGAAAGGATTAGTAATCAAAAACACAGGTAGCTGGTATCAGGTAAAGAGCGATGACGGACAGTTTATCGAATGTAAAATCAAAGGTAATTTCCGACTCAAAGGAATCCGAAGTACCAACCCGGTAGCGGTAGGCGACCGTGTCCAGATTATCCTTAACCAAGAAGGCACTGCCTTTATCAACGAAATAGAAGATAGAAAAAACTACATTATCCGTCGTTCTTCCAATCTTTCCAAACAATCTCACATCCTTGCCGCCAACCTCGATCAATGTATGTTGGTGGTTACTGTCAATTATCCCGAAACTTCAACAATCTTTATTGACCGTTTTCTCGCATCTGCAGAAGCCTATCGGGTTCCTGTCAATTTGGTATTTAACAAAATAGATGCCTACGATGAAGATGAGTTCCGATATTTGGACGCCCTAATCAATCTATACACACATATCGGTTATCCCTGCTTCAAAGTTTCCGCCAAAAACGGTCATGGAGTAGAGGCAATCAGAAAGGCACTGGAAGGTAAGATTACACTGTTCTCCGGACATTCGGGAGTAGGAAAATCCACCCTTATCAATGCCATACTGCCGGGAATAGAAACAAAAACGGGTGAAATCTCTTCATATCACAACAAAGGAATGCATACTACCACTTTCTCCGAAATGTTCCCTGTGGACGGAGACGGATATATCATCGATACTCCCGGTATCAAAGGATTCGGTACATTCGATATGGAAGAAGAAGAAATCGGACATTACTTTCCCGAAATATTCAAAGTCTCCGCAGAATGTAAATACGGCAACTGCACACACCGTCACGAACCGGGATGTGCTGTGCGCAAAGCGGTAGAGGAACATTTAATCAGCGAATCACGCTATACTTCCTACCTAAATATGCTGGAAGATAAAGAGGAAGGAAAATACAGGGCAGCTTACTAGATCAAAGAGAATAATAAACTGAAAAACATACAATAGCTTTATTAGCTACATAAACAATTTTAAAACCATGAAAAAAGGCTGCATCATTTTTCTTATCTTAAATGTACTGACAACGTCTGCATTATTCGTCGGTGGATTCATTCTAAATTCCGAAGAACAAGAATCCGACAAACAAAGTTCAACAGAATCCTCACCATCCAAAGATAGTTTATCACCCAAAGATAATTTATCATACTTAAAAGATGAAACACACTTTGTTGCCCAAGAAAAACAAAAAGGAAAACTTAAGACAGATGTCACCTATTATTTAGCAGAGAAAGGATATACACTTTCAAAAAATACAGAAATAACGGTTATTTGCCAGACAGACGAACAAAACACGTTAATGGAAGATAAGAATGGAAATCGCTTTACCATACCAAGTAGAAGCGTGGAAACACAGCGTCCCCTTAAAATGATTAATCCTAATTATCATTATTATATGGGTGGTACTTGGCTCCACACTTTCGATCCTTATAAACGCCCCATTACAGAAATCATATCCAAATGGGGAGACTATACATTATGCAATAAGCAAGAAGGCTCTTACACATTTCCATATCTAACTCATGTTTCAGGAATCAGTAGAGGACACTCTGTCACTCTGCTCACAGATGAAAAAGGAATTGTTACCGGAAGCCGATGTTCCAATGAGAGTTCGAACCTTTTCGGTTTTTTGTTCTTCTACTCTGATATTCTTTCACTAAATGTATATGAGCCACAAGGCACATTACTAATAGAACCAGGAACCGATACTGACAACAGTGGATCTATCATCGAAGGAATTTATATGTATGTGTTATATACAATACCAGCAGCAATACTATTGTTCGTAATTCTTTGGGGTATGATGATTGTCCGGATTGTCCCTAACAATATTATCAACTTCACACTTCGCGCAGGAACATTTCTTATTATATATGTTCTTTCCATCATCTTCTTAGAACACTATCATAGTGTGTGGCTGATTCTTTTCCCATGTTATATGGGAGTGGGATATATGCTAATTAGAGGATTAAAAAATTACTTAAATTTAGAAGCGCGCTGCACACGCTGCCATGCCATCAACAGCATTAACCGCCATAAGGAAGAAACCGGACGGGAAAGAACTATAAGAAAATGTAACATTCATTTCCATTTAGAAGCCAATGGAGATATTACACATAGCGCCTATGTATATAACGAAACAACCGTACATTATCATCACAAAGATGTGTGTGAAAAGTGTAAATATACACAGGAATACAACAGTGACACAGTATTAAAAAAAAGTATAGAAGAATGCCCGCATTGTGGTAGCACAGACATCAGTAAAGAAATGGATATCGACAACATTAAATATAAAGGAGGGAAAATAACCTTTGACTATGCATATCAAGAGTACTGTACCCTATGCAACGAATCGATATGGGAAGGAAATGGATCGTATTATTTCAATGCCCCAAAACCTGCAAATACACCAAAGAGACGCACTCCAGTTTCTAACGCAACTCCTCAGTCTCAAGATAATACTTTTAGACACGGATATGAATGTCGTTACTTTGATAGTGGACTTTCTAATCAAATGGGCACAGGAATATGTATCAAAACAGGGTGTGACCAAAATGGAGATAAATGTAACAAAGAAGGAGGTTACTGCCCATGGTTTGAATTACGAAATTAAACATATTTAGACCTAATAAGGTATTGCAAAAAATTATCAGTCAGAGGATGTCTGAGAATAAACTATCCCCAGAAAGTCGGACATCCTCTAATTAATAAAAGAGGGAAGATTACTTCTATTTTGTCATTATTCAATTAAACCTTTTCTATCAAAAACAATCTAACCTACTGAAGATACAATGTAATATGCTATATACTATACTAAACCATGAATAAGAAGACTAAATGGGGGATCATCATCCTTGTTGGTACCGGAATTATCGGTGGAGGAATTTATTCACAATTACCCAAAAAGAACGACGAACTAACAGCTGCCGACAAAATAATGAGCGGCAAATCTAAAAAAGGGAGACAAGTTTTAAATGTAAACGCCAAAATTATAAAACCGCAATCCCTGACAGACGAATTTACAACTACCGGTGTATTGCTACCCGATGAAGAAGTAGATTTATCTTTTGAAACTTCCGGAAAGATTGTTGAAATCAATTTTGAAGAAGGAACATCGGTGAAAAAAGGACAGTTGCTTGCCAAAGTAAACGACCGACAGTTGCAGGCACAACTACAACGCCTCGTCTCACAGTTGAAACTGGCAGAAGACCGTGTATTCCGTCAAGACGCATTGCTGAAGCGAGATGCTGTCAGTAAAGAAGCGTATGAACAAGTAAAAACAGATTTGGCAACCTTGAATGCCGATATCGAAATTATAAAAGCAAATATTGAACTGACCGAACTGCGCGCTCCGTTCGACGGAGTTATCGGACTTCGCCAAGTCAGTATCGGTACTTATGCTTCACCGACAACAGTGGTTGCCAAACTAACCAAAATCGCTCCGCTAAAAGTCGAATTTTCCGTACCGGAACGTTACGCCAAGCAAATAAAGAAAGGAACAAACCTGAATTTTAGTGTTGAAGGTAATCTGGACGCTTTCGGTGCGCAGGTATATGCCGTTGAATCAGCTATTGACCCTAATCTGCACCAATTTACAGCACGTGCACTCTATCCGAATGTGAAGCATATTTTACTACCCGGCCGCTATGCGAGTGTATTATTGAAGAAAGACGAGATTGAAAACGCAATCGCTATCCCCACAGAAGCAATTGTACCGGAAATGGGTAAAGATAAGGTCTATTTATATAAATCGGGAAAAGCCGAACCGGTGGATATCATAACCGGTATTCGTACCGCATCCGAAGTACAAGTAATAAGGGGGTTGCACATGGGAGATACCATCATCACCTCAGGAACACTGCAACTCCGTACCGGACTTGCCGTAACGCTTGACAAAATTGATTAATACCTGCGCCCTATGAACATATCCGAATTAAGCATACGCCGCCCGGTATTAGCCACCGTACTAACCATCATTATCTTACTTTTCGGATTTATCGGATACAACTATCTGGGTGTCCGTGAATATCCGTCAGTGGATAATCCGATCATCTCTGTCAGTTGCTCTTATCCGGGAGCAAACGCCGACGTTATCGAGAACCAGATTACCGAGCCGTTGGAACAGAATATTAACGGTATTCCGGGTATCCGCTCTTTATCCAGTGTCAGCCAACAAGGACAGAGCCGTATCACTGTAGAATTTGAATTGTCCGTCGATCTGGAAACCGCTGCAAACGACGTGCGTGATAAGGTATCACGTGCACAACGGTATTTACCGCGTGACTGTGACCCTCCTACCGTATCGAAAGCTGATGCGGATGCACAACCTATCTTAATGGTTGCTTTACAGAGCGACAAACGCTCGCTATTGGAGTTAAGCGAAATCGCAGACCTGACAGTCAAGGAGCAGTTGCAGACCATCTCCGATGTAAGTAGCGTTTCTATCTGGGGAGAGAAACGTTATTCCATGCGCCTTTGGCTGGATCCGGTAAAAATGGCGGGCTATGGCATCAGCCCTATTGACGTAAAAAATGCGGTAGACAATGAGAACGTGGAACTTCCGTCAGGTAGTATCGAGGGAAATACTACCGAACTGACAATCCGAACACTTGGATTGATGCATACAGCTGATGAATTTAACGATTTGATTATCAAGGAATCGGATAACCGCATCGTACGTTTCAGTGACATAGGTCGGGCTGAATTAGGTCCTGCCGACATCAAAAGTTACATGAAGATGAATGGCGTACCAATGGTAGGTGTCGTAGTCATTCCGCAACCGGGTGCCAACCATATCGAAATTGCCGACGCAGTATATCAGCGTATGGAGCAAATGAAAAAGGATTTGCCGGAAGATGTACATTATAATTACGGATTCGACAACACTAAATTTATCCGTGCATCTATCAATGAAGTAAAGTCCACCGTATATGAAGCTTTCGTACTCGTTATCATCATTATCTTCCTCTTCCTGCGCGATTGGCGTGTTACGCTAGTACCTTGTATTGTGATTCCCGTCTCCCTTATCGGTGCATTCTTCGTCATGTACCTGGCCGGTTTCTCCATCAACGTACTTTCTATGCTTGCCATCGTATTGTCTGTGGGATTGGTGGTGGATGACGCTATCGTAATGACGGAAAACATCTATATCCGGATAGAAAAAGGAATGAGCCCGAAAGAGGCGGGAATAGAAGGAGCTAAAGAAATTTTCTTTGCTGTCATCTCGACAACCATTACACTGGTTGCCGTATTCTTCCCCATCGTCTTTATGGATGGTATGACCGGACGATTATTCCGTGAATTCAGTATTGTGATTTCCGGTTCGGTTATCATTTCTTCATTTGCCGCACTGACTTTCACGCCTATGCTGGCAACCAAATTACTGATAAAACGGGAGAAACAGAGTTGGTTCTATGCGAAAACAGAACCTTTCTTTGAGGGTATGAACCGCCTGTATAGCCGTTCATTGGCTGCTTTCCTTCGCAAACGCTGGATTGCCCTTCCTTTCACGGTCATCACTATATGTCTCATCGGAATTCTGTGGAATATAGTACCGGCCGAAATGGCTCCTTTGGAGGACCGTTCACAAATCAGCATCAACACTCGTGGTGCAGAAGGTGTGACTTATGAATATATCCGGGATTACACAGAAGATATCAACCAACTTGTCGATTCCATTCTTCCTGACGCCGAAGCCGTGACTGCACGTGTTTCCAGTGGTAGCGGTAACGTGCGTATTACTTTGAAAGATATGCAGGACCGTAACTACACCCAGATGGAAGTAGCCGAGAAAATATCGAAAGCGGTACAGAAAAAGACGATGGCACGTTCGTTTGTGCAGCAACAGTCTTCTTTCGGCGGTCGTCGCGGAAGTATGCCGGTTCAATACGTTCTTCAAGCTACCAATCTGGAAAAACTGGAAGAGGTATTGCCCAAATTCATGACAAAAGTGTATGAAAACCCGGTCTTTCAGATGGCAGACGTTGACTTGAAGTTCAGTAAACCGGAAGCCCGTATTCAAATCAACCGTGATAAAGCCAGCATTATGGGAGTAAGTACTAAAAACATTGCCCAAACTTTGCAGTATGGATTAAGCGGACAACGTATGGGGTATTTCTATATGAATGGAAAACAATACGAGATCTTGGGAGAAATCAACCGGCAACAGCGAAATAAGCCGACCGATCTGAAAGCGATCTATATCCGCAGCAATAATGGAGACATGATACAGCTAGACAACCTGATCGAATTGGAAGATGGTATTGCTCCTCCTAAATTGTACCGTTACAATCGTTTTGTGTCGGCTACCATTTCTGCAGGCTTAGCCGATGGAAAAACAATCGGTCAAGGTTTGGACGAAATGGACAAGATAGCAAAAGAAACATTGGATGATACTTTCCGTACAGCTCTGTCCGGAGACTCAAAGGAATACCGTGAAAGTTCTTCCAGTCTGATGTTTGCCTTTATCCTGGCTATTCTCCTAATTTACCTGATTCTGGCAGCACAGTTCGAAAGTTTCAAAGACCCGTTGGTTATCATGCTGACAGTGCCTTTAGCCATTGCCGGAGCATTAGTATTCATGTATTTCAGTGGTATCACAATGAATATATTTAGTCAGATCGGTATCATCATGTTGATTGGTCTAGTAGCTAAAAACGGTATCCTCATTGTAGAATTTGCCAATCAGAAACAGGAAACCGGAGAAGATAAAATGACTGCAATCAAGGATGCGGCCTTACAACGTCTCCGTCCGATCCTAATGACAAGCGCTTCTACAGTTTTGGGACTTATCCCGCTTGCCTTTGCCACCGGAGAAGGTTGTAACCAACGTATTGCTATGGGTACGGCAGTAGTAGGAGGTATGGTAGTCTCTACTCTTCTCACGATGTACATCGTACCGGCCATTTACAGTTATATTTCGACTAACCGAATCAAAAAACTAAAAGAATGAAACCGAAAAATATTTGTATGAAACGTATCGTATATATAATCACTGCATGTGCCTTTTCCGTTTCTGCAGTCAAAGCACAGCAAGTACTTACTTTAAAGGAGTGTCTGGAGGAAGGATTGCAGAACAATTACTCTTTGCGTATTGTCCACAACGAGGAACAGATCAGCAAAAATAATGCGACGCCAGGTAATGCAGGCTACTTACCTACTTTGGACTTCTCTGCCGGTTATGTAGGGAATTTGGACAATATTGAAAGCAAAGCACGTGAAACCGGAGAAATAACCAAAAACAAGGGTGTCTACGATCAGACTGTCAACGTAGGCCTCAACCTGAATTGGACTATTTTCGACGGATTCAATATCAGCACGACTTACAAACAACTTAAAGAGTTGGAACGCCAAGGGGAAACGAATACCCGTATTGCCATCGAGGACTTTATAGCCGACTTGACAGCCGAGTACTACAACTTTATCCAACAAAAGATTCGTCTGAAAAACTTCCATTATGCAATGTCGCTCTCAAAAGAACGCCTGCGTATAGCAGAAGCGAGCCATCTTGTCGGTAAGTTTTCAGGGTTGGATTACCAGCAAGCAAAAGTGGACTTCAATGCGGATAGCGCTCAATACATCAAACAACAGGAATTACTGCACTCATCACGTATCCAATTGAATGAGTTAATGGCTAATAACGATGTCAATCAAATTGTTATTATCAAAGATTCCACTATCGAAGTGCATAGCGACCTGAGATTTGAAGATCTATGGAGTTCTACGTTGGCAACCAATGCTTCTTTATTGAAAGCTGACCAGAATACGACTTTAGCCCAATTGGACTACAAGAAAGTGAATTCACGCAACTATCCATATCTCAAATTAAATACCGGATATGGCTATACTTTCAATAAGTATGACATCAATGCCACTAGTAGAAGAGGAAATCTGGGATTTAACGCAGGAGTAACTGTCGGCTTCAACATATTCGACGGTAATCGCCGCCGTGAAAAGCGGAATGCAACTCTTACTTTTAAGAACCGTCAACTGGAACGACAGAATCTTGAATTAGCACTACGTTCCGACCTCAGTAATTTATGGCAAGCTTATCGTAACAATCTTCAGTTATTGAATCTGGAACGACAGAATCTTATAACAGCTAAAGACAATCACGATATTGCAATGGATCGTTATATACAGGGAGACCTTTCCGGTTTTGAGGTACGTGAAGCACAAAAAAGTTTGTTGGATGCGGAAGAACGTATCCTTTCCGCTGAATATAACACCAAAATCTGCGAGATCTCATTGTTACAAATCAGCGGAAAGATAACAAAATATTTGGAGGAATAAGAGAGGGATTTATCCCATTATGTATTTTGCCGGTTTACCAATACGGTGTACCAGATTCACAATCAACCAGGAGACAGCAAATGCCATTACTGCCGCTACCGGTATTTGCAAAGGAATGGGTATACCAATAGCCCGCGTCAACATTACAGCCGGTCCGGTAAAGAAATAATGAATCATATAAACTCCGAAACCACATACGGTAAGGTTTGCTAATGCCTTCCGTATTCTTTCTGAACGGATATTGACTTTTTTTGCCAGCATAAATACAGGAATGGTCATCATTACCACATTAAGGGAGCAATAGGTAAAGAACAGCTCTAACATCTCATCCGTATAATCCGGTAAAGCTGTCATATGGCGGAAGCCGAAGAACGTCACAACGTATCCGATCACAAACATCGGGATACCGGTTGCCAATGTCTTTTTCATGCTCCAATCAAGATTCTTCAAATAGTGGCCTAACAGCAGATATCCGTTGAATCCGGCAAAGGCATATAACATTCCAAATGAGTTCCATGAGCAAGTTCCCCATAAATAACCGTCAACAAACTGATAATAGTAAGGCAACAGCAAGGTAACTCCCCAAGCTAGCAGAAACATCTGTTTGGCACGTTCCGAAGCCTTCTCTACCCATGCCGAAAATATAGGCAAATAAAGATAAAGTCCGATAAGCAGATAAATATACCACATATGTACTGCCAATATAGAAAAGTTGAATGGGATATTCAAGATATATTTGACAGCAACCGAGAAAGATTGCCTCATTACTTCTTCACCGGCATAAGGAAAGAAATCAAGAATAATCTGGGGACTGAATCCTAGCCAACCCGTTATCCAGGGAAAAAGATTATAAATAACAGACCAGATAAAGAACGGATACAGGACACGGGTAATCCGTTTCTTGTAAAAAGCGGAAGTATCACCTCGCACAGGTAAAAGCAAAGCTCCTGTTATCATCACAAACAACGGCACACATGGACGAAGGACAGATCCGTATATAGCCCCCCATAATTTAATCTCTCCGATATTGGGAGCAGTGCCCGGATAAAAATTAAAAGGATCGGCGCAATGGCAGCAAACGACTGTAAACATTGCGATAAAACGTACAACGTCCAGCCATACAATATGCCGGTTCTTCTGATTAGGTAGTTCAACTGTCGATGTTTTCATTATGGCTAGTAATAGAAAGGGAAATTAGTAAAAAAGGGATACCTATACGAAACAGACAGGTATCCCTCCAATAATGGTTTATATAAAAGAATTATAGACTAATTATTTAGTACAATTCCAAGGTTTCAGTTGCTTAAAGAAGTCATTCCCCTTATCATCTACCAGAATAAATGCCGGGAAATCTTCCACTTCAATTTTCCAGATCGCTTCCATTCCCAATTCTGGATATTCCACGCACTCAATGCTCTTGATATTATTCTGAGCGAGAATAGCCGCAGGACCTCCGATAGAACCAAGATAGAAACCACCGTACTTCTTACAAGCATCTGTCACCTGCTGGCTACGGTTACCTTTTGCCAACATAATCATGCTGCCGCCATGACTTTGGAACAAGTCAACATATGGGTCCATACGTCCGGCAGTAGTCGGCCCCATAGAACCACATGCCATACCTTCCGGTGTTTTTGCCGGACCGGCATAGTAAATAGGATGATCTTTGATATACTGAGGCAAATCTTCTCCACGATCCAAACGCTCTTTCAGTTTGGCGTGAGCGATATCACGGCCCACAATAATAGTCCCATTCAATGACAGACGGGTAGCCACCGGATACTTAGTCAGTTCCTTCAAGATTTCAGGCATCGGACGGTTCAGGTCGATTTTAACCACATCACCTTCTCCTGCCTTACGCAATTCTGCAGGAATCAGTTCGCCCGGATTTGAATCCAGTTTCTCAATCCAAATACCATCTTTATTGATTTTACACTTGATATTACGGTCGGCTGAACAAGAAACGCCCAAACCTACCGGACAAGAAGCACCGTGACGGGGCAGACGGATGATACGCACATCGTGGGCCAAATACTTACCGCCAAACTGCGCACCCAGACCAATCTTATGCGCTTCTGCCAATACTTCTTTTTCCAGTTCAATATCACGGAACGCACGGCCATATTCGTTTCCTGTTGTCGGCAAGTTATCATAAAAATGAGTAGAAGCCAATTTCACAGTCAGCAGATTCTTCTCTGCAGAAGTACCGCCAATTACGAAAGCGATATGATAAGGAGGACAAGCAGCTGTCCCCAATGTTTTCATCTTTTCAACCAAGAACGGAACCAGTGTGCCGGGATTCAAGATAGCTTTAGTCTCTTGATAGAGATAAGTTTTATTGGCTGAGCCACCACCTTTGGTCACACAAAGGAATTCATATTCCATACCTTCGGTAGCTTCGATATCAATCTGTGCAGGCAGGTTACATTTCGTATTCACCTCATCATACATATTCAGAGGCGCATTCTGAGAATAACGCAGATTCTCTTCGGTATATGTTTTATAGACTCCCAATGACAGAGCTTCTTCGTCAGAATAACCCGTCCACACCTGTTGTCCTTTTTCACCATGAATGATGGCAGTACCGGTATCCTGGCAGAATGGAAGAACTCCCTTTGAAGCAACTTCCGCATTGCGCAGGAAAGTCAATGCCACATACTTATCATTCTCACTTGCTTCCGGATCACTCAGAATCTTAGCAACTTGTTCGTTGTGCGAACGACGAAGCATGAATGATACATCACGAAAAGCCGCATTAGCCATCGCAGTCAAACCTTCTTTCTCAATTTTCAGGATAGGATGTCCTTCAAACTCGCCTACCGACACATAATCTTCGGTAAGCAGATAATACTCAGTTGTATCTTTTCCCTTTTCAAACATGGGCTGATACTTAAACGGAGGTGTTGCCATAAGTTTCTTATTTTATTACGTAATGTTAGTTAGTGTTGCAAAGGTAGCAATTAAGAATGAAGAATGGCGAATGATGAATAAAGAATTAAGAATGAATAACGGAGAATATTTCGATTATTCTACGATAGTCTCAATTCGCTTGATAAGCTCATTCCCCAAGGCTGTCTTCTCCTCAATATGTTTCAACACAGCCGTCACAAATGTATTGCTTTCAAAATCCCCGCGCACCTGTTCGAAATCTTGTCGCATCTCGTCGTGCGAGCCATCCGCACCAAATCCGGTCATAGAAGAGAGCGAGAATTCCTTCTTTGCATCTTCATACACCATTTTATCCAGTCCCACTACGGATTCCTGCCAGGATTTTACAATACGAATCACATCCTGAGCAGTGATGATTTCCGGATTTATACCATAAAATTCCTGAATCTTATTGTAAGCCCATGTCCATTCGTAGGTGTAATAATTCTCGTGCATCTCCGCAAAGCAGGCATTGATGGATTTCAAACGGTTGACAGTACCATTCTCAATTCCATCCAACAGACGGTCTATCTCACTCTTCGGAGCAATGAGTCCGGAAACGTCCACCCATTCTCCCACTCCGATTTCCGTATCGGGCTTCAAACGTTGACGAATTTCCTCATTGCTTTGGAAATTGATACCCTCCAATCGTTTAATAATCGAATTACCCAAGAACTTATGAATGGCTATCTCATAAAAACGGATACCGTTATTCAAAGAAGTGTTTTTGATCTTGGCACTCTGATAAGAGTAAATCTCTGAAGTTTCACCGGACACCCGTCGCAATTCTTTCAAAATGGAACGTCCCTTGAACATCTTTTGGATGGTATAAGGGCTCAAAAGGTTATAATTGATATAATCCAGACGATTCGGGTCTTGTCGTTTATCACGTCTCGGCCATTTCTGCGCATCACGGATAGTACCGACACTTCTCAAATTGACACCCGGAACCAAATAGGTCGTATTTCTCTGCTCTATCAGATAAGAGAAGGGAAGATTGGAAGTATCGGCATGATTGACATGGCGTCCCATCACCAAAGAAAAAGCCCCGACACGAGTCGGCCACAAGATATAGGAATCAGAAGTCGTTTTGGCTCCTCTCTCCATTGTTCCTTGATGAATCGGACCGAGTTTATACATATGATTGCTCTGATTGGAACCCGATCCTGCATTCATAAATGAAAACATTCCGGCAATCAGCAAGGTAGATTTGTGATGTGTCACCGTGAAAGGACCTGCAAAGATGGCACAGGCCTCACCGTTCTCTCCTTGGCAATTACTAAAGAATAAAGAATCGGAAGCAGAATAGTTATGTCCCAATTTACAGGACTGCCCTACAAAGCAACGGCTCAACATAGTGCCGTCATCCACTTTAGAACCGGAGGAGATGATGAAATCATCACAAATCACTCCGTGTCCGATATGTACGGGAGCTGTCACATTGCTGTTTATACTACCATTAGACAAACGGCACGTTCCGCAAATATGACAATAGTCGCCAATCCGGACATTCTTAATAGACCCCGTATTGAGAATCATAACATGCTCTCCGATACTCCCGGTAGCGGAAGCATGCTTGTTGGAATAATAATCCGCAATCGACTTCATGCGGTTTATCAACTCAGGACGATGGCGGTACAATGCCAGTATATAAGCTTGATGCGCAGACAATTTATCATTAATCAGCACCTCACGTCCCCCTGTTTCATTAAGAACCGCTACTTCTACCCCGTTGCCGAAAGTCGTCAACTTGTCCACCAGAATAATATCTACATTTTCGATGAAGGTATCACTGCCAATTTCGTAATTAGCTATATAATTCTGGATATTTTCAATGCAGCAGTTATCCCCCACTGTTACATTGTGCAGTGTCACATGGCGCAATCCCGAATGTTTTTTGATACCTCCCGGCAATGTAAACTCAGACTCGAATACGCCCAACTTCACTTCTCCCGAAAAGCGGGTATGGTGAACGAACTCACAATTAAAGCCTTCGGCAACCAAAACATTTCCCCAATCATCAGCCAAACACGATTGGCTCTTCAACTGAAGTACCTCATCTTCAGTCAATCTACGATAGTCTTTCATATAAATAAAGTGTTATTTATTCTTCCTCTTCGTAGGTCTGATAAAGAAAATCGTTATAAGGGTATTTCTGAACGTGCAATTCTTTCACTCGTTGATAAACTACATTTTTCAGTTCGTCCATATTGATTCGCTCGCGGGCGGAAATAAAGAGGCAATTATCCTCCATCTTTGCCATCCACGTCTTCATCAGCTCTTCGAGTGTCAAGTTTTCTTTTGTTCGGGGGGTAAGGTCGTCCGATGCTTTCTCTATGTAAGTGTAAGCATCTATTTTATTAAATACAAGTATCATGGGTTTGCCACCGCCGCCAATCTCGGCCAGTGTCTTATTTACCACTTCAATCTGTTCTTCAAATCCGGGATGGGAAATATCCACTACATGCACCAACAGGTCGGCTTCGCGCACCTCATCCAATGTTGATTTGAAAGAGTCCACCAAATCGGTAGGTAACTTACGGATAAATCCGACCGTATCTGACAAAAGGAACGGTAGATTCTCGATAATTACCTTACGGACAGTGGTATCCAGCGTTGCAAACAACTTATTCTCCGCAAATACCTCGCTCTTGGACAGGAGGTTCATAATGGTCGATTTACCAACATTGGTATAACCTACTAAAGCAACACGAATCATGCGTCCGCGATTTTTACGCTGGGTAGCCTTCTGCTTATCAATGTCTGCCAGACGTTCTTTCAGCAACGACATACGGTTCAGGATAATACGACGGTCCATTTCAAGCTGTGTTTCACCCGGACCACGAAGTCCCACTGAGCCCTTACCGCCACCTGCACCGGAGCCACCTCCCTGGCGCTCCAAGTGAGTCCAAAGGCGTTGCAAGCGTGGCAGCATATATTTATATTGCGCCAATTCCACCTGTGTTTTAGCATTGGCAGTCTGGGCACGCATAGCAAATATATCAAGAATCAGCGAAGTACGGTCAAGTATCTTCACCTTCAATTCGGCTTCGATATTACGGATTTGTTTCGCGGAAAGCTCATCATCAAAGATAACCATTCCCACTTCACGTTCTTCCTCCTCTTCGTTACGGATATATGTTCTTATCTCTTCCAGTTTTCCTTTCCCTACATAAGTCACCGAGTTAGCCGTCGGCAACTTTTGTGTAAATCGTTTCACTACTTCCGCCCCAGCCGTCTCGGCAAGGAATGCCAATTCATCCAGATACTCGTTCGTTTTGCGCTCATCCTGCGTCTGAGTGATGAGTCCGACCAGTATTGCTGTCTCTACTTTGGCTTCGGATATTACAAATTCTTTCATTCTTTATTTTTAATAATAATATGGGTGCAAATATAGCAAAAAAAGATAATCTTTTTAGAGATATTAATGCATATTCATCACCGATGTAGCACAGAACTACATCTAAATTGTTCTAACATCAATAAAAAACAGAAATATGGAAAAGATTAGTTACAACCTTGTGTTTAACAGAAAAAAGAATTTGAATAAGAGAGGAATGGCATTAATACAAGTGGAAGCTTACCTTAATAAGAAAAAAATGTATCTCTCCACTAAAATCTATATTAAACCAAACCAATGGGACGACAAACGGAAAATGGTAAAGAACCATCCTAATGCAGACATCCTAAACTGTATGTTATACGAATATATATCTACAATAGAGCAAACAGAACTCGGATTGTGGCAACAGGGAAAAGAGATTTCATTGAGTTTATTAAAGAACTTACTTAAGAAACCTGTAAGCAACGAAAAGTCTTTTTTAGATTTCTATAAAGAAGAACTAGCAACCTCTTCTTTGAAAGAAAGTACCAAGCACAATCATCTTTCCACCCTCGAGTTACTTCAAGCGTTCAAGAAAGAGATCTTCTTTACAGACCTCACATTTGAATTTGTTTCTTCATTCGATTCTTACCTGCAATCTCGTGGATATCATCTTAATACAATTGCCAAGCACATGAAACATCTAAAACGTTATGTCAATATTGCTATCAATAAAGAATATATGGATATACAGAAATATGCCTTCAGAAAATATAGAATCAAAAGTGTAGAAGGCAGACATACCCATTTGTCTCCCGAAGAATTGCATAAACTAGAAGAAGTTCAACTCACAGAGAAGTTTGCAAAATTACAAAAGCCCAAAGATGCCTTTTTATTTTGTTGTTACGCAGGGTTACGATATTCTGATTTCACTCACCTGACCTCCGAGAATATCATTGAGTTTCATAAGGAATTTTGGCTTATCTATAAATCTGTCAAAACAGGCACTGAGGTACGCCTTCCATTATACCTGTTATTCGAGGGCAAAGGTATTCATATACTCCACCGCTACAAGAATGACCTCAATAGTTTTTTCAAGTTAAAAGATAATTCCAATCTTAACAAGGAACTGAATGTACTAGCCAAATTGGCAGGAATCAGCAAACACATTTCTTTCCACACAGCCCGCCACACGAATGCTACCTTATTAATATATAACGGTGCAAATATAACTACCGTACAAAAATTGTTGGGACACAAAAGTGTAAAAACCACTCAGGTATATGCCAATATAATGGACATCACAATCGTACGTGACCTCGAAAAAGCCGCTTCACAAAAGAATGAGTGACACTACACACAAACATAGCATAATTCACCACATCACCACAGATTACACGGATTAACACAGATGATAAATGCAGATTATCAATGCACGGATTTTAATCTGTGTTAATCCGTATAATCTGTGGTGAAAAACGAGTTCTGGCACAAATCATGAAGTATAGTTCACACTAACAAGCCTATAGCAAAGTCATTAATTCCTTCAAAGAGTGGATGTGGTAAGTAGGAAGAAAAGGGAAAGTAGTCCGCTCCGTCACATTGTAGAAAACCTGATGCATTCCAACTCCATAAGCTCCGGTAATATCAGCTTCCCAGCTGTCACCAATCATTAATGATTCCCGCAACTCAGACTGAGTGGCCGACAGAGCAAAATTAAATATTTCAGGGTAAGGCTTCAACACCCCGAGATCTTCCGAAAGAATCACCTTCTTAAAATAACCATCCACACCTGCCGAACGCATCTTGCGTGATTGCAATTCACGAAAACCGTTGGAAAGTATATAAAGATTATACTTCGGAGCAAGATATTCCAACACCTCTTTTGCGTATGGCATTAAGCCTCTTTTAGTAGGAATAATAGAAAAGAAATCTTTCGAAAATTGTTCCGCCAATGCTTCATCCTCCACCCCTACCGACATCAAAGGATAAAAAAAACGTTGGCGGTTCAATTCATCTTTCGTGATCTTTCCTTCACCATATTCAACCCAGAGTTCAGTATTTCTCTTTTGATAAATTGCATAAAAATGATCGAACGAATCAAAATAGCGTTCGTATGAATATTTCTGGTACACTTCTTCAAAAGTGTCACGGGCATTTTGAGAAAAGGCCCAAATAGTATCGTCAAGATCAAAAAAAAGATTTTTATATTTCATCAGTAGTTAGTGAGTATATAATAAGAAACAAAAAAGCCAATGTGCCGATTTCTTAAATTCAGGAATCAGCACACCGGCCATTCAAAAGTGATATCTACTCTATTTTACCTGGATGACCAAGTATTTGGATACACTCCAGAATTCAGTAGGATTAGTAATTTTCAATGTCAACTGACCTTTATCGTCTTTCACCAATTCGTATGAACCTGCCGGATGAGTAGTCAACAGTTCGGCACGCTTAGAGTACAACTTAATTTCTTTAGTTGTACGGATATCGATTTGAGTGAAATAATCCTTGTTGAAATCAGCACTTTTCAGCACATCTCCGCTTTGAAGAATCTTCTGAGCTTTCAACTCTGATTTTGTACCGAATACAAACCATGCGGCGTTCAGGCTCTTTTCCTGTTCGGCAACGGTTTTAGCTTTTGCCTCGTTTTCGGCAGTCAATGTTTCTTTTTCTGCAGAAAGATCGCTAACGGCAGCATCCAACTCCTGAATACGTATATTCTTAGAAGCCAATTCAGTCTGGAGTTCTTCAATACGCTGTTGTTTTGCATTTAACTCAGTTGTCAAAGCCTCAACCGCTTTCTTCAATTGAGTAGAATTATACTTACTATTCTTCAGTTGAGCCTGCAACTTGGCAATCTGTGCTTTGTTCTCTTCCATCTGTTTAGATATAAACTCGATGTCGGAAGCAATCTGCTGTTTCGCACTGGCTGAATTCTCAGTGATCGTTCCGCGTTGTAAATCCACACGGCTTTCGGCAGCGTTGATCTTACGGAACCCTTCCTGTACTTCATTGAAAGTCCCCATCATATCATCCAGTTCAGCATTGCGTTGGGTAAGTTCCATCAAAAGAGAATCATTTTCAGCCTTCAAGTCTTTATTTCCACCTTTAAAGCTATCACACGAAGCCAACATGGCTGCGCACACAAATAAAACTGTTAACTTTTTCATACGTCTACGTTTTACGTTTTTTTTAATGAAGTTATTTTAATCGTCTATTCCTGCTAATACTATCACAATCTCGCCACGCGGTTCGGTAGCGGTAAAGTGTTCTATCAATTCAGCCAAACTACCCCGAACTGTTTCTTCATGGAGTTTGGATATTTCTCGCGACACGGTTGCCTGACGCTCCATACCGAAATATTCGGCAAACTGCGTCAACGTCTTCAACAGACGGTGGGGCGATTCATAAAACACCATAGTACGGCGTTCTTCCGCCAATGCCTTCAATCGTGTCTGTCGTCCTTTCTTCTGAGGAAGGAATCCCTCAAAACAGAACTTCTCATTCGGCAATCCCGATGCAACAAGCGCCGGAACAAAAGCGGTCGCTCCCGGCAGGCACTGCACTTCAATGCCGTTGCGCACGCATTCACGAACAACCAAAAATCCGGGATCTGAGATTCCGGGTGTTCCGGCGTCCGAAATTAATGCCACCGTTTCACCTGCCTTTATTCTATTAACAACACTTTCCACCGTTTTATGTTCATTAAATTTATGGTGGGATTGCATTGCGTTCTTTATTTCAAAATGTTTCAGCAAGATTCCGGAAGTGCGTGTGTCTTCCGCCAAAATCAGATCGACCTCTTTCAAGACTTTGACAGCCCGAAAGGTCATGTCTTCCAGATTCCCTACCGGCGTCGGCACTACATATAGCTTTCCCATTCTTCTCTTATGCTGATTGGTTAAAATACTTCTTTAATAACTCAAGGAAGTCACTTAATGTTTCGTTTTCCTCGTTGAAATTAACTTTTGAAGAAAGGAATGCAACGGCTGTTTTATAAGAGCTCATAGCTGACAGTTGCTCCACAACACGATTCATCAACTCAACATCCCCTCCGAATAATTCACGTGAGAAACGAAAAGAGTCATTCAGACTGATAGAATGACGCAAGCCGACAGAGGTCTTTATACTTTCGCCCAATACAGAAGAAGGCTTAACTTCCTCCGTCTCAGTATCGACCGACACTTTTGTCTCTACTATCACCTCTTCCACCACAGGTTCAGAAGCATTTCCGCAAGGAACAGAAGCATTTTCCCGAACAGGTTCCAATTCCTGCAATACCTCATCCAAACATCCCTGCATATGAAGAATGTTCTGTTTCAACAGTTCCAACACAGCCTTAGCCGGTTCTTTAGAATATAAATCCATCAGATACTTCAACCCATGAACATCCAACTCAATATCCGTTAACAACTTCTGTTTCATGCTAGTCTATTGTTAATATGATGCGAATGTAGGAATAAATTATGCAATAACTTAAAATAATGGATAATTTAACAGTTCTTGCACATTGAATTGCTTACCTTTGTCCGCATATTATTTAATCAAGAAAACACAAAATCACATGGTATTATTTTCAGAAGACCACATACAGGAGACGAGAAGAAGAGGTAGAATCGAAGTTATCTGCGGCTCCATGTTCTCCGGAAAGACAGAGGAGTTAATCCGTAGAATGAAAAGAGCAAAGTTTGCCAAACAACGTGTAGAGATATTCAAACCGGCTATCGATACACGTTACTCGGAAGAAGACGTAGTCTCTCACGACAGTCATTCCATCGCCTCCACTCCTATTGATTCATCAGCCAGTATCCTGCTGTTTACTTCCGAGATAGATGTAGTAGGTATCGATGAAGCACAATTTTTCGACAGTGGGCTGGTCGATGTATGCAATCAGCTTGCTAATAACGGTATACGCGTCATTGTAGCCGGACTGGATATGGACTTCAAAGGTAATCCATTCGGACCAATGCCTCAATTATGCGCCATAGCCGACGAAGTTTCCAAAGTTCATGCAATCTGTGTAAAATGCGGACAGTTGGCCTCTTTCTCTCATCGTACAGTGAAAAATGAAAAACAGGTTCTTTTGGGTGAAACGTCCGAATACGAGCCTTTGTGTAGGGAATGTTATCTCCGTGCGCGCAAAGAAGACGAAAAGCAAATATAAACTCTATAAATAAAAACAGATTATGGAAAGAAAGAAGATAACATTCGACAGTTTCATACGCGGTTCTATCGGATGTGTATTAGTAATAGGAATATTGATGCTTATAGAACGTCTCAGCGGAGTGTTACTGCCTTTCTTCATTGCCTGGTTGATTGCTTATATGATTTATCCGCTAGTCAAACTCTTCCAATATAAGCTACGGTTGAAAAGCCGTATCCTTTCCATTTTCTGTGCTTTGTTTCTGATTAGCGCTATCGGAGTCACCGTATTTTATTTGCTAGTACCGCCCATGATTTCCGAAATGAGCAGAATGAACGATTTATTAGTGACTTATCTCACCAATGGAGCCGGAAACAATGTACCTAAGAATCTCTCCGAGTTCATTCACGAATATGTTGATCTTCAAGCATTGAACCGTATATTAAGTGAGGAGAATATCCTGGCGGCAATCAAGGATACCGTACCCAGATTGTGGACATTGCTTGCAGAATCCCTCAATATCTTATTCAGTATCTTTACCTCCTTTATCATATTATTATATGTAGTCTTTATATTGTTGGATTATGAAGCAATAGCCGAAGGATGGTTGCATCTGTTGCCGAATAAGTACCGTACATTTGCATCCAATCTGGTACGTGACGTACAGGATGGCATGAATAAGTATTTCCGTGGTCAAGCACTAGTTGCTTTTTGCGTAGGTATTCTTTTTAGCATAGGTTTCTTGATTATCGACTTCCCGATGGCTATCGCTTTGGGACTCTTCATCGGCGCTCTGAATATGGTTCCCTACTTGCAGATCATCGGTTTCTTTCCTACCGTCCTACTAGCTATTCTCAAAGCTGCGGATACCGGAGAGAATTTCTGGATCATCATCGCATGTGCATTGGCTGTCTTCGCCGTTGTTCAAATCATACAAGATACTTTCCTCGTCCCCAAAATCATGGGAAAGATCACCGGCCTAAACCCTGCCATCATTCTCTTGTCTCTATCTATCTGGGGTTCATTGATGGGAATGCTCGGCATGATTATCGCTCTGCCGCTAACGACTTTAATGCTTTCCTACTACCAACGTTTTATTATCAATAAAGAAAAGATAAAATATGAAGAAGCAGAAATAACTGATAATCAAGAAATAAACCATAAAGAGATAAAATAATTAAAACTTTTTTCTGCAGAATACTTGCAAATTAAATAAAAGTAGCTACCTTTGCACCCGCAATCAGGAAATAAGTGATTTGCAATAAGGATTGATTCGCTAGCTCAGCAGGTAGAGCACAACACTTTTAATGTTGGGGTCCTGGGTTCGAGCCCCAGGCGGATCACTCAAACAAAAAGCAATTTAACATAAACCGTTGATAATCAATCATTATCAACGGTTTTTCTTTTCTACAAAACGGCAAATTGAGGCACTTTGCATTGGAAGAAGATAATGAAGTTCCTCAAACTGAAATTGTGCAAATAGCTATTCTCAGTAGCCGTTTTCCTGATAACTTAATAAAATATGGCGAAAATAGCTTGGTAGACGGTAACGATAGTAACAAAGCTATAGAAATATTTGTTGCTGCTAAGAGGTTTGTACCAAGAAGCAATTTCCTTTTTACTGTAGATATGCAGAATGCTCAAACTTTCTCTGGTATCAGAGTTAAATATCTTGGTAGCAATCCAAGCAACTTCTATAAAGAAGTGACGATTTCTCTTTCTAGTAATAATTCCACTTGGACTAAAGTAGGAACGATCGAGAATGCTGTTGAAAAGAATGGTGCATCTGACTTTATCTTCTTAGTTCCTGTAAAAGCACAATATATTAAGATTGAGATGGATATCCCTATTAAAGAAGCAGACTACATCAATATTACTGAAGTTACTGTTTATCAGAAATAATTAATTATACTATTTAGTTAGAAATTGTATTTTATAAACCACTCATTTCTATAGATTTGGAACATGAGTGGTTTATTTGTATTTTTGCAAAATTTATTATTAGAACCTTATATAATAGATATGGAACGATTCAAAATTTTTATTCTTGTTCTTTCAATCGTCTCTTTATCAGTTTTTCTTGATGGATGCGATAAGGATGAACCTCTTGATGAAGTGATTATTCCTCCGCTGGAAGAAATAAATCCGGATAATGAAAAACCTGATCCGGAGAAACCTGATCCTGATCCTGATCCGGAGAAACCTGATCCTGATCCTGAACCAGAGAAACCTGATCCTGATCCCGAACCGGAGAAGCCTGATCCCGATCCTGAACCGGAGATTCCGCAAGAATGGGCCGGAAAAGTGGTATGGACACATGGTCTCACAGGTATGCCGGATCCACAAATGTGGGAGTATGCGTACTTAACACCAAGCAAGGTGCGGGGGCTGAAATGGAATAAAGCATACGGTTGGTTTGATTGTAATAAAAAAGATGTATGGGGAGAGCAACCCAATAGTGATAATAACCTTTGTTGGGCTGCTTCTGTATCCAATATCATTTATTGGTGGTTGGAACAAAACAAGGAATATGTAAATAGGTTTGGATATGACGGGCCATCCCGCTATAATGGTTCGTTGGATTGTGAGGTGTTTGATTTTTACAAAAAAAATTTCTCGAATACTGGTAATAATGTGGCTGCTGCATTAAACTGGTTCTTCACCGGAAAGTTTCTTAACGGAGCTAAACAGGAAGCCGGTTTCTTTAAGGAAGTGCTTGGTGAAAATTGCTCGGTATGCGAAACGTGTCAATCTTTTCGCTATCGTTTTACGGAAATCATAAAAGAAGCTCTATCCGGACAAAAAGCCATAGGATGCGCCCATTCCTTTGGAAGGCAGACACACGCTATTAACATTTGGGGAGCAGAATTTGATTCTCAAGGAGAAATAACCTACTTATATATCACCGATAATAATGACACGGACTTGGAAAATAATCTAGATAATGGAACGCTGACTAAAGCTGGCATGATTCGTAAACCAATTCAGATACGAGACGGAATACCTTTCATGGAAAGCAGTGTGCCTGGTTGTTTCACTATACGAATTCTGGAACTGAATTTTATGGGATTGAAAAAGGCAGAATGGAAGAAGTATTTCCAGAAATTTTTTTGCTAACATTAAGAAGTCGTCTTTAACTTCTCTGTTGTAAGTACTACTGGAGTATATTTTTGGAAGGTTATAGTCGGTTTGTTTTTTTTTGTGTTAACTATATTTTATATAGTCAAGCAGGATTAACAGACCTTTTCGACTATCCTCTTGTGCTATATAATGCTCACTAAATAACGTAAGTTATATTCTATGGTGAAGCTTTTTGACATAAGAGAGTGGTAATTTTACATTAGCTAGGTCCATCTGACGAAAACGGAAAAGGAGATGATGCTGTAAAAAAGAATTAGTAGTCATACCGATACTCTTCCTCCGCTGATTATTTGTTCTCAGCTTTCTGAGTATAAATCAAATCACCTCTTTGACTGATTGTCCATAAGCCGTCCACCAGTCGCACATTCTTTGTATCATCGTCTTCTACATTCCACGCATAGCCACCCGACGGCAAACTACGTCTTTCCAATATTTCATTGGGTTGCTTATCCGAGAAGAAGAGTTCAGCACGTGTAGAATCGGGACTGAAAACGATAAAAGCAGAAGTCTCGCCTCCGTTAACAGCCTCTGTACGAATACCTTTTTCAAATAAACGGATGCAGTCTTTTTGTACTTCACACCATACGTATCCGGCAGAACCGATACAACCGTGCTCATCACGGTCACCGCCCAATCGGGGAGCCTGCGGATATTGAACCAATTTGGAAGCCTGCATTCCCGGTGTATATTTCCCTGCATAAAATACTTCCAATGTATCATTCAAAAGCAAACCGTCAACTTGTTCCTTGTTCGCATCCATCGTACTAAACGAAAGCGTGTCATTCTTATCCGTAACAATGGATACCGTATTCATTGACGCATCGCAAACAATCCCTTTGGAACTTTTCATCTCCGACGAGCAACTGCCCATAATACACAAAACTCCTAATGCCAATAACGCTGTTTTCATTTTTCTAAATTGTTAGTTGGTTTAAATCGGAAGCAAAGATACAGATTATATGGTACAAAGGAGTATTTTATCAACGAATGCTTTTTTAAAAGACTTTTTTTAAGTTATTTTGCGCGAAGAATATTACGAACTTATCAACTTATGGATTGGATTGGCCTTGATTTAACACTCCCTATCACCGACCCTACATGGATATTTCTCCTTGTACTCCTTATTATATTATTTGCCCCTATCCTATTGAACAAACTGCGTATCCCGCATATTATAGGAATGATCCTAGCAGGACTGGCAATTGGTGAGCACGGCTTCAATATTCTGGCACGCGACAGCAGTTTCGAGCTATTCGGGAAAGTCGGTCTCTATTACATCATGTTTCTGGCAGGCCTTGAAATGAATATGGGAGATTTCAAGGAGACACGAAACAAAGCGTTAGTACTGGGATTACTGGCTTTTATCGTCCCCATAGGAATAGGATTTGTGGCAAATGTATCGTACCTGAAATACGGTGTAATCACTTCCGTACTGCTGGCCAGTATGTACGCGTCACATACCCTTGTAGCCTATCCCATCGTCACACGCTTTGGCGTATCACGCCATCGCAGCGTAAGTATCGCAGTAGGAGGAACTGCAGTGACGGACACACTCACACTGTTGATTCTCGCCGTTGTAGGCGGACTATTCAAAGGGGAGACAGGGGGGCTGTTCTGGATTTGGCTGGTAATAAAAGTCATCTTTCTAGGTACGTTTATCATCTACGTTTTTCCACGTGTCGGGCGCTGGTTCTTCCATCGGTACAATGATAATGTAATGCAATTCATTTTCGTCCTGGCTATGGTCTTTTTGGGAGCAGGACTAATGGAGTTCGTAGGTATGGAAGGGATTCTAGGAGCTTTCCTGGCAGGCCTGGTATTAAACCGGCTCATTCCGCACGTCTCCCCCTTAATGAATCATCTGGAATTTGTCGGCAATGCGCTTTTCATTCCTTATTTTCTTATCGGAGTGGGAATGTTGATTAACCTTCGCGTCATCTTCGGGCACGGAGATGCGCTGAAAGTGGCTGCCGTAATGATTATAATGGCTCTGACCGGCAAATGGATCGCTTGTTGGCTGACACAGAAGATCTACAAGATGTCTGCTCTTGAACGAAAGCTAATGTACGGGCTGAGTACCGCACAAGCAGCGGCTACATTGGCGGCCGTGCTGGTGGGATATAACATTATCCTGCCCGGAGGAGAACGCCTGCTGAATGACGATGTACTGAACGGAACAGTACTACTGATTCTGGTAACCTGTGTGGTAAGTTCGCTGATAACGGAACGGGCAGCCAAGAAGGTTGCCATAGACGACTCTGAACCGGAGAAAACCTCTTCGGCTACAGAAACGGAAAAGATCTTAGTGGCTCTTAACAATCCGAACACCATCGAAGATATGGTAAATCTTTCTTTAGTTATACGTGACCCGAAATTGAAAGATAATCTATTGGCAATCAATGTAATCAATAATGATAACACTTCCGACAATCTGAGAATGCGGAGCAAACGTTATCTGGAAAAAGCGGCTATGATGACAACAGCGGTCAACGTCCCGTTGAGACAAATTACCCGTTATGACTTGAATATCGCTTCCGGCATTATCCATTCCGCCAAAGAGAATGAGATAACAAGCATTATCACCGGGTTGCACCACAAGGCAAACATCACGGATTCATTTTTCGGTGTACTTGCCGGACACCTGCTGAAAAGATTGAACTGTGAGCTTATTATTTCCAAATTCCTGATACCGGTTCACACGCTTAAACGGATTGTCGTTGCCGTCCCACCGAAAGCAGAATATGAATCCGGCTTTCCCCGTTGGATGGAACATTTCTGCCGGATGGGAAGCACGCTCGGTTGCCGGGTACATTTCTTTGCAAATGAAAAGACAACCGCCCACCTGCAAACATTGATAAAGAAAAAGCATAAACAGGTGCTAACCGATTTCTCTCTTTTAGAAGATTGGAATGACTTGCTGGTATTAACAGGACAAGTAAGCTATGACCATTTATTAGTCATTATCAGCGCACGACCGGGAACTCTCTCTTACGACAGTTCTTTTGAGAAACTACCGAGACAGCTTAGCAAATACTTCTCCAACAATAGCTTAATCGTATTATATCCTAACCAATCGGGAGAACCATTAGATACGTCATTCTTTTCTAAGCTATACACTGATACCGAAACCCGGCATTATGAAAAGGTGGGTAAATGGTTTTACAGGTGGTTTAAGAAAGACTGATATTTCATAGTGTTTCTCTTGTTAAATAATGATGAGACGACCACTTTCCATGAGAGATACTTTGGAAATACATTAGCTTTTTATAATATGAACAAACATTTTTCGCAAAAATACGTAAGCAGTTACATAACTAGTTCTATTTATGGATAAACATCAGGAAATTTAGCTTATGCGCAAAGCGCTCCTTTGGATTTTTCCCAATATTTTGGGGAACTGCCAGAAGAACAACAAAGTACAACAAATTGCCGCTGTCGCATCGGATATTGCTTCAGCCGCATATACACCGGCTACTCCCATAAGGTGTGGCAATATCAATGCCAATGGGATCAGCAGAATTACTTTGCGCAGCAAGGCTATGAAAATAGAAATTTTTGCTTGTCCCAAGGCTACAAACATATTTTGGCAGGCTCGTTGCAATCCGAAAATAGTCATACCACCCAAGAAAACAGGCATTGTCCAGCGGACTGTTTCTATCAGTCTTTCATCACTCGTAAAGGCGGAAGCTACTGTTGAGGGGAAAAGAATCATAAACAACATCAGCAGTAAGTTGAATGAGAACATGGTTATCAATGCGACACGGAAACAGTCTTTGACACGTTGTTTATCGCCGTGCCCATAATTATAACTCACAATAGGAACGAAACCTTGCGCAAATCCTGTTAAAGGGACACTTGCAAATTGCATCGCACTTTGCAAGATGGTCAATGCGCTGACATAAATATCTCCAAAATCTTTCAGGCTGCTGTTCAGAACAAAGCCAACCAGGCTTTCGGTACTTGCCATAATAAACGGTGATACGCCCAAAGCAAATATAGAAAGTATTATCTTCCGGTTCAACGCCATGTAACGTTTTTCCAAAGGGAGAGAGGCGTGCCGGGAGAAAAGGAAAGTTAAAACCCATACTGCACTACATGCCTGTGAAAGTACTGTAGCCAGGGCTGCGCCTTTTACTCCCATATCGAGCCAAAAGATGAAAATCGGGTCGAGAACGATATTCAACAGCGCTCCTATTAATACCGAGTACATGGCGATAGCAGGACGCCCTTGTGCATTGATAAAGGAATTTAATCCTGTGGATATTTCTACGAAGATAGTTCCTAATAAATAGATAGAAAGATAGTCGACTGCATACTCCAATGTATTTTCCGAAGCTCCTGTAAAAAGTAAAATCGGCTCCATAAAGATATATGCGATGAGAGAAGTAAACAAGGTGAATAATATCAGCAGGATAAAACCATTACCCAGAATTTTTCCGGCACGTGAACGATCCCCTTGCCCGAGTGCAATAGCCGCTAACGGCGCACCGCCACCTCCTACTATCGCTGAAAAAGAAGAAATCAGTATAACAAGAGAAGTCGTTACTCCTACACCCGCCAATGCATCCGTACCAATCCCAGGGATATGACCAATATAAATACGGTCGACCATGCTATAAAGCAAATTAACAAATTGCGCTGCCACAGCCGGAAGTGCCATCTTAAAAACAAGCGGTAACATGCGCTCTGTCCCCAGTCGTTCTTCATATTTATTTATCATCCCAAACTCCTTTTTCTAAAATCTGTTGCAAAGTTATAAGAAAAACAGGCTTCCGGTTTAAAACCATTGAATAAAATAAAACTTTTACAACCTTCATCCGGAATTGTTCCTGCTCCTTTTCAGTAGGTAACACTCCAGAACCTGCATCATAACCGCATCCTCTTAGTGTACAGAGTCAAGGATTCTGTATTCCGGGCATTATCATTCTGCGATGATCCATAGATATAGCTTTACTTATCAACTGCGGATATCGGGTAGCAAATATACAAGATAAATTTCAGACTATCACACAACGAACTAAATATGTATCCCATATTGATGCTTCACTTCAGCCATCACAAACGTGCTTTCCAGTGACCCCAAGCTATCAATCGTCCCCAACACATTCAGAATAAACTCCTGATAGTATTTCATATTGGGAGCATGAATCTTCAACAGGTAATCATAACTTCCTGATATGTTATAACATTCGGTTACTTCAGGAATATCCTGTATGATCCGTGTAAACTCGGCTGCTATATCCCTGTTCAGACGTCTAAGCTTCACACTGCAGAACACGACAAATCCCTGATTCAGCTTTTCCGCATCCAACACGGCAATATACTTCTTTATATATCCTCCACTCTCCAACCGTTTAAGACGTTCAAAAACAGGAGTTGAAGAAAGGCTCACCCGTGCAGCCAACTCTTTTGTTGTCAATCGGGCGTTTTCCTGCAAAGTACGGAGTATTTGCAAATCGACTCTATCCAGTTTATCAAAAGTATCCATAAGAAAAATATTCTTCTAAAAGGTGATTTTTAGGAATAACGCAGTTACATTATTCCATATAACGGCACAAAAATAGCATTATTTTCTATATTTAAGCTATATATTGTTCGATATATCTACATCCCATAACTTTGCAAGAAAATAAAGGAAGAATATAAACTTAAAAAACATACGATTATGGCAACAAAGAAATTACATTTCGAGACTTTACAAGTTCATGTAGGACAAGAACAAGCAGATCCGGCAACAGATGCCCGTGCAGTACCTATTTATCAGACTACCTCTTATGTATTTCACAACTCCGCTCACGCAGCCGCACGTTTCGGCCTGCAGGATCCGGGAAACATCTACGGTCGTCTGACCAACTCCACTCAAGGAGTTTTTGAACAACGCGTAGCCGCTCTTGAAGGAGGAGTAGCAGGGCTGGCAGTTGCTTCGGGTGCCGCTGCTATCACTTATGCTTTCGAGAACATCACTCGTGCAGGCGACCATATTGTGGCAGCCAAAACTATTTATGGAGGAAGCTATAACTTACTGGCTCATACCTTACCCAGTTATGGCATCACAACAACATTCGTTGATCCAAGTGATTTATCGAACTTTGAAAAAGCCATTCAGGAAAATACGAAAGCCGTATTTATCGAGACACTGGGAAATCCGAACTCAAATATCATTGATATAGAGGCAGTAGCTGAAATAGCTCACCGCCACAAAATTCCTTTAATTATTGATAACACATTCGGTACTCCGTATTTAATCCGCCCCATCGAACACGGAGCAGATATCGTAGTACATTCTGCAACAAAATTCATTGGCGGACATGGTTCTTCATTAGGAGGAGTCATTGTAGATTCGGGCAAATTCGACTGGGTAGCTTCCGGCAAATTTCCACAACTAACCGAACCTGATCCATGCTATCATGGCGTACGCTTCGTTGATGCAGCCGGTCCGGCTGCCTATGCCATCCGTATCCGTGCTATTCTGCTGCGCGACACAGGTGCCACCATCAGTCCCTTCAACGCTTTTATCCTGCTGCAAGGCCTGGAAACTCTTTCCTTGCGCGTAGAACGCCATGTAGAAAATGCATTGAAGGTAGTGAATTTCTTAAACAATCACCCGAAAGTGAAGAAAGTGAACCATCCGTCATTATCCAATCATCCTGACCATGCACTGTATCAACGTTACTTCCCGAACGGTGCCGGTTCCATTTTTACTTTCGAGGTAAAAGGCGGACAAGAAGAAGCACACCGCTTCATCGACAGTCTGGAGATTTTCTCCCTGCTTGCCAATGTTGCCGATGTGAAATCATTGGTGATCCACCCGGCAAGCACTACCCATTCACAGCTCAATGCACAGGAGCTAGCCGAACAGGAGATTTATCCGGGCACCGTACGTCTATCCATTGGAACGGAACATATCGATGACCTGATTGCGGATCTGGATCAGGCGCTTGCGAAAATCTAACATTCAATCATTGAACTTTCCATGACTGCAAGATGTTATACCTATATAACATTAAAAACATTGCAGTCATGGAAAAATATTTAATACACAGCAACGAACTGCATCTGATAGACGCAGAGAAAATCCATCAAGCCGTAGAAAAGCTAGTGGAGTCACTCGATTTAGCCGCCGGATCTACTACAAACTTTAATCTCTATCAGGTCGTAGAAAATTACTTCAAGGATCTTGAAAAAAGAAGGAAAATCAATCACGTACTAGGGATTAAAGAAGACAGATACGAGCTAGCCGAAGATTTCGGTATTAAATAAAAGTAAATTCATTCAATCACACCAGACTATTGTTCTAAATAAAACGAGAGAGTTCCACAAAAGTGAGACTCTTTCGTTTTCTATTATATACGGTATAATAATCAGCCTTGATGCACTGTAAGCTGCGGGAACGGGAAATTGATACCCTTTTCATTGAAGGTTTCGTAAATAGCCTTGTTAATGTCGAAATAAACTCCCCAATAATCTGAGCTGTTCACCCAAACACGCGCAACTACATTCACACTGCTTGCGTCCAATGCATGAAGAGCTACAAACGGGGCGGGTTCATTCAGGATACGCTTATCGGCAGCAAGAATCCCATAAACGACTTCCTGTACCTTGTCATAATCTTCTCCATAATCGATTCCTACAATCCACTCTACACGACGAGTCACCTGATTGCTATAATTGGTAACCACACCGCTACTCATCGCTCCGTTCGGTACATAAATCACTTTGTTATCCGCAGTAGTTAGAATAGTGTGGAAAATCTGTATTTCTTTTACTGTACCCGAAACGCCCTGACTTTCAATCCAATCGCCTACTTTATAAGGTTTGAACAGCAACACGATCAGTCCTCCGGCAAAGTTCTGCAAGTTACCGGATAACGCCATACCGACAGCCACACCAGCAGATGCCAGCAAAGCCGCAAACGAAGTTGTTTCTACTCCCAAAGCACCGACAACCGAAATAATCAACAGGATAGTCAATAGGATATTCACCAAACTCCGGACGAAAGTTTTGATACTTATATCAACCTTTCTCTTATCCATCAAACGCCCTACAAAATTTTTGAGCATCGAAATAAGGAAACGCCCTACAATAAAAACAATGACCGCTATCAGGATACGTTCTCCGGCACGAATACCGAAGTCTATCAGTTGCTGGGTTATCAATGAAAGCTTGTCCAAACCTTCAGCGTTGGCAATCGCCTCTTTCATCAGCTCATCTGCGGCCACTTGCACGGAATCCGCAGCTTGTGTTGCTTGGAATAATAGTAACATAATCTAAATGTATTAAATGAATAAATGATTGTTTGTCCTTTTCAACGAATTGCAAAGTTATATTGTTTTTAGCAAATCTAAAAGTTTTTTTTGCTTTCCTCCTGTAAATGCTGTATTTTTGCATCCGATTCACTGGTAGGGGTGCCTTAACATGACGGGCTGAGAACATACCCATAGAATCTGAACCGGGTAATGCCGGCGTAGAGAACTAACAAATAAGCAAGATGAAAAGAATTGTTATGATGGCCATCGCCTTATCGGGCGCAGGCTTCGCTGTCCATGCACAGACGAGTGCTAAAGCGGACAGTCTGAAAGTTGTAAACCTGCAAGAAGTGCAGGTAGTATCCACGCGTGCTACGGCGAAAACTCCGGTAGCATTCACCAATGTAAGAAAAGAACAGATCAGTAAACAGAATTTCGGACAGGATATCCCATTCCTATTATCTACCACTCCTTCCGTACTGACAACTTCAGATGCCGGGGCGGGAGTAGGATATACTACGATTCGCGTTCGCGGAACGGACGCTACCCGTATTAACGTCACCGCCAACGGTATTCCGATGAACGATGCTGAGAGCCACGCCATCTTCTGGGTAAATACTCCCGACTTCGCCTCTTCTCTGGAAGATATGCAGATTCAACGAGGCGCAGGCACATCGACCAACGGTTCGGGAGCATTCGGCGCTAGTATCAATATGCGTACGCAAAGCATTTCATCCCAACCATACGCCGAAGTTTCCGGCTCTTACGGTTCATTCAACACGCACAAAGAAACGGTCAAAGTCGGAACCGGGCTGATTAACAAATATTGGGCATTCGATGCGCGGCTCTCTAATATCCAGAGTGACGGATACCGCGACCGCGCCTCATCAGACCTGAAATCATATTTCGTGCAAGGCGGTTACTTCGGTGAGAGCACAACGATCAAGTTTATCACTTTCGGTGGAAAGGAGAAGACTTATCATGCTTGGGACGGTATCAGTAAAGAACAACTGGAGAACGACCGGACATATAATCCGAACGGAGTCATTCTGGATGATAATAAAGGAAAAGGTAATCCGATCGGCTTTTATGATGATCAAACGGATAATTACCGACAGACACATTATCAACTTCTATTCAATCATATCTTCTCTCCGGCATGGAATCTGAATATCGCTTTCCATTATACCAATGGCTTCGGTTATTATCAGGAATACAAGAACGGACGCACATTGAAGGAATATGGTTTGAAGCCTTTCTACCTGCCGGATAACAGCGAACCGCAGAAGAAAACCAATCTCGTACGCCAGAAGTTGGTGGATAGTGATTTCGGCGGTGGCATCTTCTCTCTGAATTACCAGAATGAAAGACTGAACGCTTCGCTAGGCGGCGGACTCAACCGATACAGTAACGACCATTATGGAAAAGTTTTGTGGGTAAAGAATTATACCGAACAACTCGACCCGGAACATGAGTATTACCGTAATAACGGCGGAAAGACGGACGGGAATGTCTATTTGAAAGCCAATTACCAACTGACCGGCAGCCTGAGTGCCTACGCAGATCTGCAATACCGTTATATCCGTTATACGATTGATGGGGATAATGATAAATGGGACTTCACCGCTACCCCCGAGCGTTTGCAGCGATTGGATGTGAGAGAACACTTCAGCTTCTTCAATCCGAAAGCCGGACTTTTCTGGCAAATCAATCCGAACCATAGCACATACGCCTCTTTCTCGGTAGCTCAGAAAGAACCTACCCGCAACAATTATACGGATGGAATGTTTGACGAACATCCCACAGCGGAGAAGTTATTGGATTATGAGTTGGGATATACCTACCGTAGTGAATGGTTTACGGCCGGTGTAAACCTGTATTATATGGATTACACAGACCAGTTGGTATTGAACGGAAAGACCAATGATATAGGCGAAGCGATGGCAGAGAACGTAAAAGACAGCTATCGCATGGGGGTCGAGTTGTCATTAGGCGCAAAATTCAATGATTGGCTGCGTTGGGATCTTAACGGCACATGGAGCAAAAACCGTATCAAGAACTACGTAGGTTACGTGTATGATGAAAGCCTGGTGAATGGTGAGATTGTCGATGACTTATATACGCAGACAGCTATCGAGGGTGGAAACACTCCGATCGCCTTCTCTCCTTCTTTCATCGGAAACAGCCTGATTACTCTCGGAAGCAACGGACTGGAAATTGCTCTCCAGTCACAATATGTCAGCCGCCAGTATCTCGACAATTTCGGTACAAAAGAGAATTCACTCGACGCTTATTTCGTCAATCACCTGAGTGCCTCTTACTCCTTTAAAACCCGCCACACAAAGCGAATCACGATAGGAGCTACCGTCTATAACTTGTTCAATACGAAATATGAGACAAATGGATACTCCCAAAGTGTGGCACTTTATGAGAATGGGGATAAGACAAAAACGTATGCGATAAAGCATGATCCACGCTTCTACCCGATGGCAGGTACCAATATTCTGGCACACCTCACCCTCCGTTTTTAAATAAAATACAGGCTCGAATGATGGATATGAATTTCCTTGAAATGTTCGGTACAGTAGTCGGTTTAGTCTACCTTTGGTTGGAATACCGAGCAAGCATCTATCTTTGGATAGCGGGTATCATCATGCCTGCTATCTACATCTTCGTCTATTACAAAGCGGGGCTGTATGCAGACTTCGGTATCAATATCTATTATCTGATAGCGGCGGTCTATGGATGGTTTTTCTGGATGTGGGGACGAAGAAAAGGAAAAAGCCGGGAATCTGCCGCCATGGGAGAAAATGATAAATTGCAACAACTTTCTATCGTCCATACTCCGCGTAGATATTATCTCCCTCTTTTCTTTGTATTTATCATTTCTTTTTTCGGCATTGCCTGGATACTTATCGAGTACACCGACAGTAACGTGCCGTGGTTGGATAGTTTCACTACGGCACTAAGTATTGTGGGTATGTGGATGTTGGCACGCAAGTATATCGAACAGTGGTTTGCCTGGATTCTTGTCGATATTGTCTGTTGCGGACTTTATATTTATAAAGACCTTTATTTCACCTCTGCTTTATACGGACTTTATTCCATTATCGCTATCTTTGGCTACTTTAAATGGAAAAGATTAATAAGCGTACAATGATAAACGAGCAATATACTCCTGAGGCTGTGATACTTGCCAATGGCGAATATCCTACCCATCCTCTTCCTTTGCGAATGTTGGAAGAGGCAAAATTCGTAGTTTGCTGTGACGGGGCAGCCAATGAATATATTTCACGCGGACATACTCCGGATGTGATTATCGGCGACGGTGACTCCCTTTCACCGGAATATAAGGAATTGTTTGCTCCTATCATCCACCGTATAGCCGACCAAGAGACGAACGACCAGACCAAAGCTGTCCTGTTTCTGCAAAAGAAAGGCTATCGGAAGATTGCCATTGTAGGAGCCACCGGCAAACGGGAAGATCATACATTAGGAAATATCAGTCTGCTCATAGACTATATGAAAGAGAATCTGGAAATCAGGACTATCACCGATTACGGTGTATTTATGCCCGCCAGCGGTACACAGACATTCGAGTCGCATCCCGGTCAGCAAGTTTCCATTATCAATTTCGGAGCAAAAGGATTGAAAGGAGAAGAATTGGTTTATCCTCTCAGTGACTTTAGCAATTGGTGGCAAGGTACACTCAATGAGGCTACAGCCAATCAATTCACAATCCATTGCATAGGAGAGTATCTTGTTTATCTTGCTCATTAAGACAAGACTATGCCCCCAATTCCCGTTTCAACCACACCTTCATTACAGGATTGGGGGATAATAACTTGACGCTTTTCAATTTGTCGGACTGTGTCAGACGACACGCTTTCTGCACCAGAGAGGTTTTAGGCCGAAACGCATCGGGATCTCCTACAACCAACAAGTGACAATAAGACAATAAGCCGTATTTTAAATTTCCTCGTAAGACAAAACTTCCATACGATTAAAGCGCTAGTAGATACTTTTTGAAGTCCGCAAAGTCTTTAGACATAGGCAAGCTCTTCTTTTCTCCTTTCATAAACTCCTGCAATTTGGCAGGGATTTCCACAGCCTCGCCAATAATACCTTCTACTGTTTCGAGGAATTTGGCAGGATGAGCTGTTTCCAAGAATACTCCGGTTTCACCCGATTGCAAGCCGTCCATCAACGCACGATAACCACAAGCGCCGTGAGGGTCAAGCAGGTAATGATGATCTTTCCAAGTCTCTTTCACTGTCTCGCGAATTTGCTCGTCGGTATAAGTAGTTCCCGAAATCTCGGCTGAGATAGCCGCATGAGAACCTCCGTACAAATCGAGCACACGGGCAAAGTTACTCGGATCGCCCACGTCCATGGCGTTGGCAATGGTAGCAATGGAAGGACGGGGACTGTATTTACCGGTTTGCAGATATTGATAGAAAATATCATTACGGTTGTTGGCGGCAATAAAACGCTTCACAGGCAAGCCCATCTTTTTGCCAAACAATCCGGCTGTGATATTTCCGAAGTTTCCGCTAGGTACACAGACCACTGCATTGTCCGCCTTTCCGGCACGTTTCAACTGGGCATATGCATAGAAATAATAAAACGCCTGCGGAAGAAAACGGGCTACGTTGATGGAATTAGCGGAAGTCAAAGAAAGATGTTCATTCAACTCCTTATCCATGAAAGCCGATTTTACCAATGCCTGACAGTCATCGAATGTTCCGTCTACTTCGAGCGCAGTAATATTCTGTCCCAACGTAGTAAATTGCTTTTCCTGAATCTCACTGACCTTCCCTTTCGGGTAAAGCACATACACATGGATACCTTCCACTCCTAAGAATCCATTAGCCACCGCACTTCCCGTATCACCGGAAGTCGCCACCAGCACATTTACGTTCTTCTGTCCTTCTTTCTTTATAAAATATCCCAGCAAACGTGCCATAAAACGACCGCCTACATCTTTGAACGCCAAAGTGGGACCGTGGAAGAGTTCGAGGGAATAAATATTCTCCGATACCTTTACCAACGGTACATCAAAACTCAAAGTATCATATACAATCTGCTTCAACGTTTCTGCCGGAATGTCTTCTCCAAAGAAAGCATCGGCCACACGATACGCTATCTCTTGAAAAGACAATGTATCAATCGTATCGTAAAACTCTTGCGGAAGAGGTTTGATGGACATCGGCATGAACAAACCTTTGTCTGCGGCAAGGCCTTTAACGACTGCTTCTTGCAAAGAAGCGATCGGAGCCTGTTTATTGGTACTATAATATTTCATTGTTATTATTTTAAGTTCACCACGGATTACACGGATTCACACAGATTAGAAATTATGAGAAAATAATCTGTGTTAATCCGTGTAATCTGCGGTGAGTGTGAAATTCATGAATGCTTTTATAAACTCGTCTTCTTTCAGCAAACCGTAACTACCGTTACAAGCAGCCACCTCATCGAACGTCTGCACCTCATCCGGCTCAATGCCCGGATACCAGATAAAGAACGGAACAGGCTCGGAGGTATGCGTACGAAGCTCGCAAGGAGTAGGATGATCAGGCAACACAGCGATTGCTACGGGTTCGTCCCAATCTTTCACAGCTTCGTAAATAGGACCTACGGCACGCTTATCAAGATTCTCGATCGTCAGGAGTTTCAAGTCGATGTCTCCTTCATGTCCGGCCTCATCGCTGGCTTCGATATGCAGATAAACAAAATCGTCAGTTTTCAGAGCTTCGAGGGCAGCGGCTACTTTATTTTCATAATTCGTATTATAAAGTCCGGTAGCTCCTTCTACGGCAATACGGCGCAAACCGGCATAGTAACCGATTCCGTTAATCAAATCGACTGCTGAAATCACAGCCCCTTTCTTGACTTGCGGAAAAGTCTCAGAGAAGGTAGGCATCTGAGGACGGTAACCGGGACTCCAAGGCCAGATACTGTTTGCCGGATCTTTGCCTTCGGCTATACGTTTCAAGTTCAAAGGATGATTCTTGAGCAGTTCCTGCGATTTCAGAATCAAGTCATTAATCAGATCCGCCGTTTCCTGTGCTTCAGGCATCAACGGTTTCACCATCAACGGCCGGAAAGGCTTCAAAGGCACATCATGCGGAGGCGTGCAGTCCAATTCCTTATTACCGCCTTTAATAACGAGCAAGTGGCGGTACTGAACTCCCGTATGGAAACGTACGCGGTCATCCCCCAAATTTTCTTGCAGGTATTTTATCAACACGTCGGCTTCCTCAGTAGAAATATGTCCTGAAGAGTGATTCTTCAAGATTTCTCCCTCTACACAAATTAAGTTGCAACGCATTGCTATCTCCCCCGGTTGCAAGTCCACACCGATACTGGCAGCTTCCAGCGGTCCGCGACCTTCGTACACTTTCGGAAGGTCATATCCCAATACGGACATATTGGCAACCTCACTACCCGGATGGAAACCTTCGGCTACGGTAATCAACCGTCCGTTACGTCCCATGCGGGCTAACTTATCCATATAAGGCGTCTTTGCATATTGCAGGAGCGTCTTGTTCCCTAATGACTTCACCGGCCAATCGGCCATTCCGTCTCCCAATATGATAATATGTTTCATTTTAATAAGTCTCAACTCTCAACTTAATTAAACGTTTGCGATACTCATGATGTCGGCAAAAACTCCGGCGGCAGTCACACCGGCACCGGCACCGTATCCCTGAATCATCATCGGATATTCTTTATAACGTTCCGTAGTCAGCAGAATGATATTGTTGCTGCCCTCCAGACCGTAGAACGGATGGTTGGCTCCGACTTCCTGCAGGCCGACAGAGGCTTTTCCATTCTCCAGTTTTGCCACAAAACGCCAATGTTTGTTCTCCTTCTCCAAGACTTGACGACGGGCTTCAAAGTCCGCATCCAGACTCGGCACTTTCTTCCAGAAGTCATCCAAAGAACCTTCAAAGAAATCGTTCGGCACAAAAAGATTCTTTTCCACATCTTCCTGTTCGATACGATAGCCCGCTTCACGCGCCAGAATCACCAATTTACGGATTACATCTTTTCCACTGAGGTCGATACGCGGATCCGGTTCGGAATAACGCTCTTCTTGCGCCATCTTGATGGTACGGCTGAAAGGTATATCAGCACTGATCTTATTAAAGATATAATTCAATGTACCCGAAAGCACCGCCTCAATCTTCAATATCTTGTCACCACTGTGAATCAAGTCGTTGATTGTGTTGATAATCGGAAGTCCCGCACCTACATTGGTTTCAAACAGATACTTCACTCCACGCTGACGGGCGATTGTCTTCAATTCACGGTAATTCTCGTAAGCCGACGAAGCGGCAATCTTATTGGCAGCAACGACAGAGACGTTATGCTGCAACAAATCCTTATACAACGATGCAATATCCGCACTTGCCGTACAGTCAACAAATACGGAATTGAAAATATTCATGCCTACTATCTCTTCACGAATCGTTTGCAAGTTGCTGTCTTTTCCTTTCTGCTTCAGTTCCTCGCGGAAATTGGAGAGGTCGAAACCGTCACGGCTGAACATCGCTTTAGCCGCATCAATGATACCTACCACATGAAGTTTCAGTCCGTTTTCCATCATCAACTTCTGTTGCTGACAACGAATCTGCTCTACCAGACTGCCGCCTACCGTACCGATACCGCAGATAAAGAGATTCAGTACCTGGTATTCGGACAAAAAGAAAGAGTCGTGAATAACGTTGAGAGACTTACGCAAAGATTTTGCATCCACCACAAAAGAGATATTTGTTTCCGAAGCACCCTGTGCACAAGCTATTACATTGATACCGTTACGTCCCAATGTGCCGAACAGCTTGCCGGCGATACCCGGTGTATGTTTCATGTTTTCACCTACGATAGCCACCGTAGCCAAGTCTCTTTCTGCAAGAATCGGGGAAATCTCTCCCATCTCGATCTCTTTTGCAAACTCCTCATTCAGCACTTCGCAAGCCAAGTCCGCATCGGCATTACGCACACCGATAGAAGTACTGTTCTCGGAAGAAGCCTGCGATACAAGGAACACGCTGATTCCGTTCTTTGCTAATGCCTTAAAGATACGGTAGTTAACACCGATCACCCCTACCATACCAAGTCCTTGAACAGTAATGAGGCTCGTATCATTGATAGAGGAAATACCCTTAATGGCTTTGCTTTGCGGATTGGAAACCTCTTGTTTGATAACCGTTCCCACGCCATCGGGATTAAACGTATTCTTTATTATAATAGGTATATTCTTATGGCATACCGGATAAATCGTAGGCGGATAAACTACTTTCGCACCGAAGTTACAAAGTTCTGTCGCTTCTACATAGCTCAGTTCGGTAATTGTGTAAGCAGTTGAAATGACACGCGGATCAGCCGTCATGAAACCGTCTACATCCGTCCAGATTTCCAGACTATTCGCATCCAGCGCAGCAGCGATAATGGCAGCCGTATAGTCCGAACCGCCACGTCCCAAGTTTGTCACATCTCCTGTCGTCTTATCAGAAGAGATAAATCCGGGCACCAATGCAACCTTCGGCACTGAGCTGAAAGCCTTTTTCACCAGTTCATTAGTCAGTTCCGCATCCAGAATATGTTTATTATGTTTCTTTTCAGTCTTGATAAAAGTGCGCGAATCGAACCATTGCGCCCCCTCAATCAGTTCGGTAACTATGATAGAGGAAAGACGTTCTCCATAACTTACAATGGTATCCGATGTCTTCGGAGAAAGGTCTTTAATCAGATAGATTCCTTGAAAGATGTCTTTCAACTCATTCAGCAGTTCTCCGATCTGACGTTGCAATGATGTCTGCTTTTCACCGGCAGGAATCACTTCTTTAATCATTTCCACATGACGATAAACGATTTCACGGAACTCGCCTTCGTATGCCGAATCTCCCATTGCCGCCATCTTCGACGTGTTTATCAATTTGTCCGTGATGCCTCCCAATGCGGAAACAACTACAATTACCGGCTCAGCAGCCGACTCTACAATTCTCTTTACGCTTAAAATGCTGTTCACGGAACCTACGGATGTTCCGCCGAATTTCATTACTTTCATGAAGATACTTATTTAAATGCAATGTCCTGTGCGTATATGTTATAACAGAACGATTGGTTATTTACGAATAAAATTGAATTTGAATTTTGCCTGCTTATACAGGCGTGAATCACGTAGATACACAAAAACTATCCATCAACCCCTAAGGGTCATGGTACACATGGATGTGACTGTATGTGGATAGTACTTCATCATAGTCCTTGTTTCTACTCTTGTTTTTGATAAGTGTCGCAAAAGTAATAATAAAAACATTCAATCTATCACTTTTTTCGGTTTTTTTCTGATAAAAAGAATATTTCATAGTAATCCCTTATTGCAGCAGAGATTCACTTTTATATCATTTTGCTATAAATATATCATTTATATTAGTATATTTGCGAATACAAATACGCAAAATCAGCTTATGAGCCCTATAAATACTTCCGTATTGCTAATATACACCGGTGGAACAATTGGAATGATTGAGAACGCCGCAACAGGTGCATTGGAGAATTTCAATTTTGAACAACTCCAAAAGCACATCCCCGAATTGCAGAAATTCAACTTTCCGATAGACACCTATCAGTTTGATCCGCCGATGGATTCTTCGGATATGGAACCGGATATGTGGCAAAAGCTGGTTCATGTTATTCATGACAACTATGAACGCTATCAAGGGTTTGTAATCTTGCACGGCACGGATACGATGGCATATACCGCTTCCGCACTCAGTTTTATGCTGGAAGGGTTGGACAAGCCTGTCATCCTGACGGGTTCTCAACTTCCGATAGGGGTACTTCGCACGGATGGGAAAGAGAATCTGATGACAAGTATCGAGATTGCCATCGCACGGAACAAGGAGGGAAAGGCGCTCGTACCGGAAGTCTGCATCTTCTTTGAAAACCACTTGATGCGAGGTAACCGCACAACGAAAATCAATGCGGAGAATTTCAACGCGTTCCGGTCATTCAATTATCCGGTACTGGCGGAGGCGGGCATTCATATCAAATATAATAATGTACAGATCCATGCGAATGGAGAGGAACATAAGTTGAAACCACACTATCTGCTGGATACGAACGTGGCTGTACTGAAACTATTCCCGGGAATTCAGGAAAATGTAATTGCTACTGTTCTAGGAATCGAAGGGCTGAAAGCGATTGTACTCGAAACATACGGTTCCGGCAATGCTCCCCGTAAAGAGTGGTTTATCCGAAGACTTTGCCAGGCCAGCGCACAAGGGATTGTAATCGTCAATGTGACACAATGCAGTGCGGGAATGGTGGAGATGGAACGCTATGAAACGGGATATCAACTATTGCAGGCAGGTGTTGTCTCCGGTTACGACAGCACGATGGAGTCCGCCGTCACCAAATTAATGTTCTTATTAGGACACGGATATACCCCGGATGAAGTGCGTGACCGGATGAACCGTTCGATAGCCGGAGAGATAACTATATAGGCATACATCTATTTCTATTAGGCAGGGATAACTTATTTCTAATAAATTATCCCTATTTTTGTACCCTACAACGAAGAAAGGAAGTTCGATGGCAAAAGAGAAAACCGTATATGTATGCAGTAATTGCGGACAGGATTCACCGAAATGGGTAGGTAAATGTCCGTCCTGTGGGGAGTGGAATACGTATGTAGAAGAAATTGTGAGAAAAGAGCCGGTCAACCGCCGTCCTGTGTCGGGGATTGAAACACAAAAGCCCAAACCGCTTGCGCTTGCCGATATAGTGGCGGATGACGAACCGCGTATCAATATGCACGATGACGAATTGAATCGTGTATTGGGCGGGGGGCTGGTACCGGGTTCTCTGGTCCTGATAGGCGGTGAACCGGGAATCGGCAAATCTACGCTCGTCATGCAGACTGTATTGCACATGCCGGAAAAGAAGATTCTTTATGTATCGGGCGAAGAGAGTGCACGTCAACTAAAGCTCCGTGCCGACCGTCTCTCTTCTATTTCCAGTGACTGTCTCATTGTTTGCGAGACTTCCCTCGAGCAGATTTATGTACATATCAAGAATACGAATCCCGATCTGGTGATCATCGACTCCATACAGACTATTTCTACCGAGAGTATCGAATCGTCTCCCGGAAGCATCGCACAGGTCAGAGAGTGTTCGGCGTCTATTCTTCGTTTTGCGAAAGAAACGCATACACCTGTGTTGCTGATCGGGCATATTAATAAGGAAGGAAGCATTGCAGGACCTAAAGTGCTGGAGCACATCGTAGATACAGTTCTTCAATTTGAAGGTGACCAACATTATATGTACCGTATTCTACGCAGTATCAAGAATCGTTTCGGTAGTACGGCAGAGTTAGGTATTTATGAGATGCGTCAGGATGGGTTGCGCCAAGTCAGCAATCCTTCCGAGCTTTTGCTAAGTCAGGATCATGAGGGGATGAGCGGGGTAGCCATTGCTTCCGCCATTGAGGGAATTCGCCCGTTCTTGATTGAGACGCAGGCTTTGGTGAGTTCTGCTGTCTATGGAAATCCTCAACGCTCGGCAACCGGTTTTGATTTAAGAAGGATGAATATGCTGCTGGCTGTTCTCGAAAAGCGTGTCGGATTTAAGCTGGCACAGAAAGATGTGTTCCTGAATATTGCCGGAGGATTGAAAGTGAATGATCCGGCTATCGATCTGCCGGTTATCAGTGCGATCCTTTCTTCCAATATGGATGCAGCCATTGAACCGGAAGTTTGCATGGCGGGAGAAATCGGTCTGTCGGGAGAGATACGTCCTGTGAATCGAATTGAACAGCGTATCGGTGAAGCTGAAAAGTTAGGTTTCAAACGTTTCTTGCTGCCTAAATATAACTTGCAAGGGATCGATACCCAAAAACTGAAGATAGAATTAGTACCGGTGAGAAAAGTAGAAGAGGCGTTCAGGGCTTTATTCGGATAAGCAATAAATTTCTATCTCTGCTACTTATAAGCCAAAATATTTTCACATATATAATATTAATAGAATATCTCAATCTTTTTAACAACACCTATTTTATAGCATCAACGCAATAGATAAAAAGAAATAAAATTGTATATTTGCACAATTATAATTAAAACGAGAAACAAAAAACAGTAAGCTTTAATTCTGACATATTAGTATTTGCTATTATTTCTTGTGTAGTAAAACGACCAAATAAAAAGCTCGAAAGAAATAAACTTGGTGAATACACCTTCAACGGGGTGTGTTCCTACGGTTTATTTGGTTCGGGCTGGGTGCTTGGTCGTACCTTCTACATTCTGAATAAATACGAGGTCACACCTTTTTTATGCCCGAATACACCCCCTTAAAATTGCATAGCCTATGGTATAAATTTTCAATCTTCTTATAATAGAATATTGCTTCACAACATTTCTCCGATAGAAAAACGACCAATTTATTCTAAAGCCCAGAGAAAGGTATAGGTGAATGCATCCCGTTTTATTTTGTTACGAACTGGGTGCGTTTCGCTTTGTATACTTCCCTCCAGAGAAAAGATACAAAGTGGAGCGCACTTTTTCCATAACAAATTAAAACTTATTAAACAATGACAGACGAAGAGCTTCAATCAAAAAGCATCGATTTCCTCCGCTTTCCACTAATTGTAGGAGTAGTGCTAATTCATGCACATTTTTCCAATGTAATTATGAATGGTGTTAATGTTAATATATTGCATGAATACTCATGCCCGATATATGATACAACATCTTATTTTTTTTCAGAACTAATTGGCCGTATTGCCGTTCCACTGTTCTTTTTCATTTCCGGCTTTTTATTCTTTTACCGATCGAAGGAATTCTCACTATCAGTATATAGACATAAATTAAAGAATCGTGGACGCTCTATCTTGCTCCCCTACTTATTTTGGAACCTAATGATTATTTCATATTCCATTCTCATACAAACGATTCCGGGACTTTCGTCAAGTACCAATCAGTTAATGGATATGTATTCATTGACTGATTGGTTAGATGCTTTTTGGAGCATAAATGGAGGATGTCCTATTTGTTATCAATTCTGGTTTTTACGCGATTTAATAGTTATGATACTTTTTTCCCCGTTGATATATATACTTGTGAAATACTTCCGTTGGTTTAGTGTCTTTGTATTAGGAGTATTGTGGTACTTTAATTGGTGGTTCTCTCTTCCCGGATTTAGTATAGCAGCCTTTTTTTTCTTCTCTGCAGGAGCTTATTTCAGTGTTCAAAACTGTAACTTTGTTGCATTGCTAAAGCCTTGCCTATTTCCTTCAGCAATGTTTTATTCTCTATTGGCGCTTGTATGCATATATTTTAGGGAACAACCATGGATAAACTTTATCCATTCATTGAGTATTCTTACAGGTATTGTTCTTGCCATTTCTCTATCAGTCCACTTTATAGAACGAAGAATGTGGACTGCAAATACTTTCCTTGTAGGTGGCGCTTTTTTCATTTATGCCTTTCATGGTATACCATTAGGAGTTATCTTAAAATATACCCTTAAATACCTTCCCGTTTCAAACGATATGATATTTTTGAGTATTTACTTTTTGAGTGCAGGATTTATCATTCTTACAAGTTTGGGAATTTACAGTCTATTGAAGAAATGGCTTCCCCGTTTCTTAAGTGTTGTGACAGGGGGACGCTAAAGATATAGTTTGAAATCAAGTGTTGTATGGCTATAACACTTGATTTTTTTTGATACCTTTGTAGCAAATTCTAAATCGATGATACAAGAATACCAACTCCGCATCCTTCCCGAAATCGCAGCAAACGAACAGCGATTGAAAGAATATCTTTCTAAAGAAAAAGGTTTGAACCTGCGTGACATCACTGCTACCCGAATCTTGAAACGAAGCATCGACGCACGTCAGCGGACTATCTTCGTCAATCTGAAGGTACGGGTATACATTCGTGAGATGCCTAAGGATGACGAATACGAACATACTATATATAATAAGGTAGAGGGAAAACCGCAAGTGATTGTCGTGGGTGCAGGTCCTGGCGGACTATTTGCAGCCCTGCGTCTCATCGAACTGGGGTTACGTCCCGTTGTTATCGAACGCGGAAAAGATGTGCGCGAGCGAAAAAAAGATTTAGCACAGATCAGCAGGGAACACACGGTTGACCCGGAATCGAATTACAGTTTTGGCGAAGGGGGTGCAGGAGCTTATTCGGATGGGAAACTCTATACCCGGAGCAAGAAGAGAGGGAATGTAGATAAGATTCTGAACGTATTTTGCCAGCATGGAGCTTCGACTTCGATATTGGTGGATGCGCATCCGCATATCGGAACAGACAAATTGCCACGTGTCATTGAAAATATGCGGAACACCATTATCGAATGTGGCGGAGAAGTACATTTCCAGACACGAATGGATGCATTGATTATTGAGAACGATGAAGTCAAAGGTATCGAGACGAATACAGGAAAAACGTTTCTCGGACCGGTCATCTTGGCAACCGGACATTCGGCAAGAGATGTGTATCGTTGGCTGGCCGCCAATAATGTGACAGTTGAAGCGAAAGGGATTGCTGTCGGTGTCCGCCTGGAACATCCTGCAATGTTGATTGACCAAATACAATATCATAATAAAAACGGACGGGGCAAATACCTGCCTGCCGCCGAATACAGTTTTGTGACACAGGTAGAAGGCAGAGGAGTATACAGCTTCTGTATGTGTCCCGGTGGCTTCATCGTTCCTGCCGCCAGCGGACCGGAACAGGTGGTAGTAAACGGCATGTCTCCATCCAATCGTGGCTCACGTTGGAGCAACTCTGGAATGGTGGTGGAAATTCAACCGGAAGATTTAAGAAGTGGAGAGTTGAGAATTGAGAGTGGAGAGTTGGCTGCGCAACAGAATGAGCGGCTGCTCGCTATCAATCCATCTCTCAATCATTCTCAACTTTCAACTCTCAACTCTCAACTTCTCCCCCTTCACTTTCAAGAGGAACTGGAACGTCAATGCTGGTTGCAAGGAGGAAGACGACAGACTGCTCCGGCACAACGTATGATGGATTTTACCCGTAAGAAATTGAGCTACGATTTACCCGAATCTTCTTATAGTCCGGGAATTATTTCTTCTCCGCTTCATTTTTGGTTGCCGCCATTCATCAGTAAAAGGGTATCTCTCGGTTTCCAGCAATTCGGACGTAGCAGTCACGGATTTCTGACTAATGAAGCGGTAATGATTGGTGTCGAGACACGGACTTCTTCGCCTGTACGCATTGTACGCGACAAGGAAACATTACAGCATATAACCGTCCGCGGTCTATTTCCTTGCGGAGAAGGAGCGGGTTATGCCGGAGGTATTGTTTCTGCCGGAATAGACGGAGAACGGTGTGCGGAAGCCGCTGCTAATTATTTACATCATTAATCAAAACCCAGCAAACTGATGACTACCCAACCCGAAATAGCAATCATTGAACCCAATACACTCAGTAGTTTAGGACTCAAATCCATATTGGAAGAAATCATCCCGATGGCTACCATTCGTACTTTCCACCGTTTCAATGAATTAATGGATGACACACCGGATATGTATGCCCATTATTTCATATCGGCACAAATCTATGTGGAACACAATGCTTTCTTTCTTCCCCGAAAACGAAAAACAATTGTTCTGGCCAGTGACAGTCCGCAGTTTCAACTTTCCGGTGTACCGGTTCTCAATATTTATGAGCCGGAAGAGGAGCTGGTGAAAAATATCCTGAAACTCCATCAACATGCCCATCACAAAGGATACCCGGTAAAGGATATGCCGCCAATGATTCCGCCAGCGCACCATCAGGAACTTTTATCTGCCCGCGAAATCGAAGTACTCGTACTGATTACCAAAGGACTGATCAATAAAGAAATTGCAGACAAACTGAATATCAGCCTAACTACCGTCATTACACACCGAAAGAACATTACGGAGAAATTAGGAATCAAGTCCGTTTCAGGACTGACTATTTATGCTGTAATGAACGGATATATCGAAGCCGACCGCATCTAATTCACCACAGAGGATACAGAATTTTTAGAATCCTATTATACCTCTGTGTCCTCAGTGTCCTCTGTGGTGAATCAAATCCTAATAAATGAGGATTGCCTGCCAACTATATTTGCCGTTACTTTGCACCGGACAAATAAACTGCGAATGAAGACAAAGATTATGATGCTTGCCCTCACCCTCCTGACGTCAGGAACTGTATGGGGCGAAGATTTCCCAAAAGATTCACTAAAAGTAGTGGATATGGAAGAGGTGGTAGTAATAGCCACTCCGAAAGAGAATCGCAAACTACGTGAATTGCCTATAGCCGCCACCGTATTATCACAGGAAAATATGTGTGCCAATCAGGTTCATTCCGTGAAGAACCTTACAGGTATTGTTCCCAACCTGTTCATCCCTGATTATGGCTCGAAATTAACGACTTCCATCTATATTCGTGGAATCGGTTCACGTATCAACACACCGTCCGTAGGACTTTATGTAGATAATATCCCTTATATAGACAAATCCGCCTTCGATTTCAATTACTGCGACATCGAACGTATCGACGTACTTCGCGGACCTCAAGGAACACTTTACGGGCGTAACACGATGGGCGGACTTATCAAGGTACACACAAAATCTCCTTTCACCTATCAAGGGACCGACATCCGCATGGGAGCGGCGACGTACAATAATTATAATGTTTCGCTTACCCATTATCACCGTATATCCGAACGGTTCGCCTTTTCTACCGGAGGATTTTACGAACATACCGGAGGATTCTTTGAGAACACAGCACGAAATAATGAGAAGGTTGACCGAAGCAATGCCGGAGGTGGACGATTTCGTGGAGTTTACATACCGACCTCCAATCTGAAAGTAGATATAAACCTGAACTATGAATATAGCGATCAGGGTGGATACCCCTATTACTATACCGGAATCGCTCCCAGCGCAAAAGAAAGGGAAGAACCTCTCACAGAAGACCGTGCAGACTACATTGGTAAGATTTCATATAACGAGCGCAGCAGTTATCGTCGGGGATTAATGAATGCCGGCGTCAATCTGGAATATCAAGCAAGAAATTTCATCCTCAGTGCAGTTACCGGCTATCAGAATCTGAATGACCGTATGTTCCTCGACCAAGACTTTACAGAACGAGCGGTTTATACACTGGAACAGAAGCAAAAGTCGAATACAATTTCCGAAGAGATCGTGTTTAAATCAAAATCCAACAAAAGATGGCAATGGGCAACAGGAGCTTTCGGACTGTATCAGTCCTTGAACACCAAAGGTCCGGTGACTTTTTGGGAAGACGGGGTGAAAGATGTTATCGAAGGAAGCGCAAATACAGCCTTTGCCGGTATGCCTGCAAACGCCCCGAAATTACATTTAGCAATCAACAATCCTACTCTGTTGGTAGGAGGAGACTTTGATACTCCTGTTTGGAATGCAGCTGTTTTCCATCAGTCTACATTGAATGACCTTTTTGTGAAAGGCTTGTCTCTTACTGTCGGAGTACGTCTGGATTATGAAAAGATGAGCATGAAGTATAAATCGATCAGTGACCCTACAGACTTCAACTTCAGTATGAAGATGGCGTCACGGCCACCAATGCCATCTGTATCAGTAGAAGCCAAGAACCTGATTGCCAATGCCGGTTATGACGGTAAAATATCAGATGATTATGTCCAACTGTTACCTAAGTTTGCTCTGCAATATGAATGGAAAAAGGGCAATAATGTATATGCAACCGTGTCGAAGGGGTATCGGTCGGGCGGCTACAACGTACAAATGTTCTCCGATCTTATTAGTGGAGATTTACAGAACTCCATGATAAATGCTATAAAAGAGAGCGAGCAGTTCGCCAGATTTGCTGCAATGATTGACAAATATGCCAAGAAAGCGGATGTACCCGAAGTAAAAGAGGCGACACGCTACAAACCCGAATATTCATGGAACTACGAAGTAGGAAGCCATCTTACCCTTTGGGAGGGTAAGCTTTGGGCAGATCTTTCCGCTTTCTATATGGATATGCGCGACCAACAAATTTCCCAATTCACCGGAAGCGGCTTGGGACGTACCACCGTCAATGCAGGGAAAAGCCGCAGCTATGGTGCCGAAATGTCTCTTCGTGCAAGTCTGACTAATGAATTAAATCTGAACGCAAGCTACGGATATACCTACGCTACCTTTACAGACTATATCGAATATGAGAGAGAAGATGAAGAAACGCTCAAAGTTAGAGCCGATTACAATGGCAAGTATGTTCCTTTTGTCCCCAAGCATACATTAAATATCGGTGGAGAATATGCCATCACCTGCAACCCACGTTCTATCTTCGACCGGGTTGTATTCCAGGCGAACTATAACGCTGCCGGACGTATCTACTGGACTGAACTGAACGACGTCAGCCAATCCTTCTACGGCACGCTCAACTGGAGAACGAATCTGGAAATCGGTGATGCAATGATTAGTTTTTGGGCACGCAACTTCTTGAATAAAGACTATGCCGCCTTCTATTTCGAAACAATGAATAAAGGTTTCATGCAGAAAGGACGTCCAATGCAATTTGGGATAGATCTTCGCTGCCGCTTCTAATCATTTTTACTCATAAGGATATTATTTAGTCTTTTTATTGTCAGCTAAAGATTTCATCCACACAAAACAATGGTTTTCAACAGATTAACAACTGACAATAAACGCTGACAATAACTAAAAACAGGCTGACAATAAAAGTTCCGGACTTTTATTGTCAGCCTGTCTCTTTGTAGATCAACAGCATGGAATACGGGATAAAAGGACGTATGTCCCTATAAAGTTTGCATTATAAAGCCGTTATACTTTATTTACCCAATCGGTATTGTTCCATTAGACTTACGCTATTCTTAACTCTCCACAGCCGTGGTAGCTTCTCTTCATGGCCGTGGAGAGATCTCATCACGGCTGTGGGAAGAAGTCACCACGGCCGTGGAAAGGTAAAGGTATCGGTACCTTCCCGCAACTATACCAGCACTTTAACGGAACTTTATCAATGCTTTGACATTAGTTTACCTACTGCTTAATGATAACCGCCAATCATCACTCGTTAATTGCCCCGCAATAAGGACATATACCTTTCTCTTTCAGTTTCTCCCCGCAATGTCCGCAGCGATACTTATACCCGATGTTCCGATAAACCTTCTTCGTAAAGACCAGTATAAAAAAGATCAGGAATAAATAACCGATATAGATATGTGTCATCAAGATAAAAAAGAAATAACAGAAAATACAGCAGGACATTAGTCCCAGCAGATAAAAGATAGCTGCAGCGGGAGTCAATTGCCGAAACAAATCATCCAGCACCGCCAAAGCGACTATCAGAAACAACCAGATACTAAACAGGAAAACAGAGAGTATGAAAGGTACTGTGAATGGAGATAAAGTTGGATTGAAATAAAAATGTTCCCACGTTTCCGGCACAAAGACCTGCATAGACTCATAAATCGTTGCACTGAACGCCATCAGCAGGCAGAGAAATAATGGATAAATGCTGTCTATATCATTAAAATAAACCATCTGCAACTGCTTCTTCCGGAAAGCACGAAGTAAATAAACGCCTACAAACAGGGCAAAAATAACAACAAAATAAGAAGCGTGCGTGTCACTGAAAAGATGAATGGCCTGTGAAATACTGTCGGTCGGAACGAACGACCTCTTCAAATCCACCTCACGTATCCAACCCTGTTCATCCTGCGTATGCGCCAATTTAACCCAAACGCTATCCACACTATCGGCCGGATGAATCGCAAACTCTGCGACGACTACCTTATCTCCTTTATTCAATTGAATAAAAGTGTCCTTTATCGGAAGACGTTCCAAAGCTATGGAATCATCCACTACTTCCAGATTCGTATCCCACGTGTAGTGACGTTCATAAAGATAGGCCAATGAATCTTTTGTTTTCTCTGACAATTCCTCCGAATCCAGCAGCGGAGCCCTATAATAACAGGAAGATAGCAAAAATAAACATAATAGCAGGTTCATCACATTTTTTACCACAGAGGACGCAGAGGATAAAAAGAGGAAAGAGAAAAAATTTCCACACTTTTTCTGCCTAACGTTCAAACGATCGGTGTCAGAAGCATGAGTGAAGATGCTACCTTCACTATATCCTCTGTGTCCTCCGCGTCCTCTGTGGTAGAAAATAGTCTTCATTGCGCCGCCTTTACTTTCATTTGACAATTTTTGCAGTCGAACTCCAAACGGAAACGTTTACCATCATTGGACATCAGATAATAGGGTTCTTTGAAAGGTGAACGAACCCGTTGGTGAATAGGACACCATCCCATACTGTAACGTAGACAGTGTTTGCAGAACATCAGTACCGCATTCTCCACTGCTTCTTTTTCGTACGCCATAGCAATACGCTGTACCCCATGTTCCTCATAGAAAGAAACTGCATGAGTGTTCATAACATTTCCCAAATACGTCAATGTTGTTTGCGGGAAAGCATGATTCGTTTGTTTCCAGACTGACAATTCCTGGCGGTAGTTTATCCGGCGGGCAGCTATTAATTTTTCAACTGCCTGACGACGGTAATCCGCTAGGACCGAAACCGGGAGAAACCAATTATCAGCAAATCCAACTTCTATCACTTTTGCTTCGAAAGGTGTATTTCCTAATTTAGCAAGTTGCGTTTTCAGATTTTCCGTCTGCGGTGTACGTGCCAATTCCTTTTCACGGGGAAAAGCCAGTGTGACACTGTTATCATCTTCATCGGTCAATCGTAACGAAAAGCCAAATTCGTTATCAGTAAGCGAGATGCGCACTTCTATCTTCCTTTCAGCGGACTTCCGTGAAAGTACACGCTCAAACTCTTGGTCAAAATTACGGTACAACACAGTACGGGGCTTGATACGGGGCATTTCCTGTGGATACAGTTTATTACCATCTACACGATTGATACGGAACCCCTGCAAACGTCCTTGTTCGTCGAGATAGCAAACTCCATCGCCATTGTTAAATGACTTCAATCCGGCAACTGTCAGATAATTACCGCGAGCCTCCTTCATTGTTCCCATCTCTTCACCCAGCGACTTAGGGGTATCAAAGGAAAAAATCTCCTTATCACGACCGTGCAGGAAATAATGTGTAAAACCACGACTGAAACTCTTATCCAGTTGCGGCTTAAATTCAAATCTGCACATTCCCGAAGAAGCCCGGACATATTCCGGACGACGGGCAAAAATCGCATCCAATTTCTGACGATAGGCCGCTGTCACGTTCTTCACGTATGATACATCTTTCAACCGGCCTTCTATCTTCAACGAAGAAGCTCCGGCATCCAACAACTGCTCCAGCTCGTCGCTCTGATTCATATCTTTCAGAGAAAGCAAATGCTTGTCCTTCACAATGACTTTCCCATCGGAATCTACAAGGCTAAAAGGTAAACGACAGAATTGTGCACATTCACCCCTGTTTGCGCTACGCCCGAAACAGGACTGACTGACATAGCATTGCCCGCTATAGCTAACGCAAAGCGCTCCGTGTACAAATACCTCCAAAGGAGTCTCCGGACAAGCGGTATGAATATTTTTTATTTCACGCAATGATAATTCGCGCGCCAAAACGACTTGTCGGAAACCTGCCTCCCAAAGAAATCGCACCTTTTCCGGAGTACGGTTGTCCATCTGCGTACTGGCATGGAGAGGTATCGGGGGGAGATTCAGTTTCGTGATTCCCATATCCTGAACAATCAGTGCGTCCACTCCAATCCGATACAGGGCATAAATCATCTCCTCCGTCTCTTTCAGCTCTTCTTCTTTCAGGATAGTGTTGACCGTGACATAAATACGCGCATTATACAAATGGGCATATTGTACCAGTGCCTCAATATCCTCCAAAGAATTTACAGCCGCCGCACGGGCACCGAACTTGGGAGCACCGATATATACCGCATCTGCACCGTGATTAATGGCCTCAATACCACATTCCAGGTTCTTCGCCGGAGCGAGAAGTTCTATTTTACGCTGCTTTATCATTTGATGTCATTAACATTATAAGGTGTTTCCTGATAAACAAAGTAGTTTAACCAATTGGAGAACAAAAGGTTTGCATGAGCACGCCAACGCACCAACGGTCCCTTATCAGGATCATCATCTACATAATAATTACGAGGTATTTCTATCGGCAAGCCTTTACCCAAGTCACGACGATATTCCGTATCCAATGTCAACGGAGAATATTCCGAATGTCCGGTTACAAAGAACTCACGTCCGCCACGTGCCATTACCATATACACTCCCGCATCTTTCGACTCGGAAAGCAATGTCAGTTCCGGCACCTTCAAGATATCCTCCCTATGTACCTCCGTATGACGGCTGTGCGGTACATAAAAACAATCATCAAAGCCACGAAAAATAGAATGGTAAGGTTCCAATACCCGATGCTCGAAGATACCGAACATCTTCTTTTCCAACGGATATTTAGGAATCCCATAATGATGATAGAGCCCGGCTTGCGCCGCCCAACATATATACAAAGTAGAAGTCACATGCGTACGTGCCCAATCAAAAATTTCCGTAATCTCATTCCAATAAGTCACTTCCTCGAAATCCATCTGTTCCACAGGTGCTCCCGTAATAATCATACCATCATACTTCTCATGACGCATCTGGTCGAAATCCGTATAGAATGCCTTCATGTGTTCTATCGGTGTATTCTTGGAGGTATGACATTTGATCTTCATAAACGAAATCTCCACCTGAAGCGGAGTATTTGAAAGTAAACGCACCAAGTCCGTCTCCGTCGTAATCTTCAACGGCATCAGGTTCAGAATGACAATCCGTAGCGGACGAATGTCCTGCTGCGTAGCACGGGAAGTATCAATTACAAAAATATTTTCTTCCTTCAATAGCTCTATCGCAGGTAGTTTATCGGGTAAATTTAAAGGCATAATCGCTATATATTAGTAATTTGAGTGCAAAAATACGAAAAATATAGCAGATTATAGGGAGGTTGCTTATTTAGAAGACGTACAAATTAAGTCAATTTAATCATAGAAGCATAACAACTAATCAATAAAAGCTTTACTTTTGCGGAATAAAATTAGTACTAATAATTTAAATCTTAGAAAAATGGCTTACGTAATTAGTGACGATTGTATTGCTTGCGGAACTTGTATTGACGAGTGTCCGGTAGAAGCTATCTCTGAAGGTGATATCTATTCTATCAACCCGGATGTATGTACTGACTGTGGAACTTGTGCAGATGTTTGCCCGTCTGAAGCTATCCACCCAGCTGAATAATACAATCTACAACAAAAAGTATAGGCTGCTTTCTCTTGAAGGCAGCCTTTTTTTTCACCACAGAGGACGCAGAGGACACAGAGTAAAATAGCTTGGGAGATGTGTTGCAACTCTCCTTTTAGTGGAATCCCCCTTGCTACAAATCATTTGTGGCAAGGGGGATTTCTAATTTATAAGGAGGCGACACATCATTCCTTTCATTTTTTCTTCTCTGTGTCCTCTGTGTCCTCTGCGTCCTCTGTGGTGGACTCTTATTTCAATTTAGCCAACGCTTCCTTGATTCGGCGGATAGCCTCCGTTATATTTTCATCACTTGTTGCATAACTCATGCGGATACATTCGGGAGCGCCGAATGAAGTACCGCCTACACAAGCCACGTGCGCTTCTTCAAGCAGATACATTGCCAAATCATCCGAGTTTTCAATCTTACGGCCCTCTTTGCTCTTTCCAAAGAAATAGCTACATTTCGGGAACAAGTAGAAAGCGCCTTGCGGAACATTCACTTCAAATCCCGGAACATCTTTCGCCAACTTCACAATCAAATCACGGCGACGCTCGAATGCTTTCTGCATTTCTTTCACCGGTTCTTGTGTTCCTGTATATGCAGCTTCAGCAGCTTTTTGAGAAACAGAGCAAGGACCTGAAGTGTACTGACCTTGCAATTTATTGCAGGCCTTTACAATCCATTCCGGTCCGGCAATAAATCCGATTCTCCATCCGGTCATAGCATATGCCTTAGACACACCGTTTACAATCACCGTACGCTCCTTCATTTCCGGGAACTGGGCAATACTCTGATGTGCACCGATATAATTAATATGTTCGTAGATTTCGTCAGCAATAACAATGACTTGCGGATGTTTAGCCAATACAGCTGCCAAACCGGCCAATTCTTCCTTGCTATATACAGAACCTGTCGGATTGGACGGAGAACAAAGAATCAATGCTTTTGTTTTCGGAGTGATAGCAGCTTCCAATTGTTCTGGAGTAATCTTGAAATCTTGTTCGATACCTGCCGAAACGATAACAGGAGTACCTTCCGCCATTTTCACCATTTCCGGATAGCTCACCCAGTAAGGAGCAGGCACAATTACTTCATCACCCGGATTTACTAATACAAGAATTGTATTACAAACAGATTGTTTCGCACCATTTGCACAAGAAACTTGAGCGGCTGTATATTCAAGACCATTTTCTTTTTTCAGCTTCTCAACAATAGCATTGCGCAAAGCCGGATAACCCGGTACCGGAGAATAACGGGAAAAGTTATCATCTATGGCTTTTTTCGCAGCTTCTTTGATGTGGTCGGGAGTATTGAAGTCTGGTTCTCCTACACTTAAATTAATAACATCAACGCCTTGTGCCTTGAGCTCGTTGCTCTTCTGCGACATAGCAAGTGTCGCCGACGGCGACAAGCTGTTCAAACGATCTGATAATTGATTCATTTTGTATCTATTTTATTGTTGTTGAGTGAAAATCGTTGCAAAATAAGCGATAATATTCGACATATGAAAACAAATAGGCAATTTACTTATTAAAATGTAAAGTATGCCCCATTCTTTCCTTTTTCGTTCTTAGATATCGTTCATTATATGGATTGGGAACAGTTTCAACAGGTACATTTTCTACAATCTCCAAGCCATATGCTTCCAAGCCAACACGTTTCACCGGATTATTTGTCAAAAGCTTCATTTTGTGTACTCCCAACTCACGAAGAATCTGCGCTCCTACCCCATAATCACGCTCGTCAGCAAGATGTCCCAAACATACATTCGCATCTACCGTATCCAAGCCGTCTTCCTGAAGTTTATATGCTTTCATCTTTTCCATCAAGCCGATTCCACGTCCTTCCTGGTTCAGATAAACGACTACACCTTTTCCTGCCGCTTCAATCATTTCCATAGCCTTATGCAACTGTTCTCCGCAATCACAACGCCTGGAACCAAAAATATCACCGGTGGCACAAGAAGAATGTACACGTACCAAAATAGGTTCGTCTTCATTCCACGTACCTTTAAACAAAGCGACATGCTCCAATCCATTTGACTTTTGACGGAAAGGAATCAGACGAAACATTCCATGTTCAGTAGGCATATTCACTTCCACCCCACGCTCCACAATGGATTCCTGTTTCAAACGATAAGCAATCAAGTCATGAATAGAAATCAGTTTCAGATCATATTCATCAGCCATTTTACGGAGTTCGGGCAAGCGTGCCATCGTGCCATCCTCACTCATGATTTCCATCAAAGCACCCGCCGGATAAAGACCGGCCAGACGTGCCATATCGATAGTCGCCTCTGTATGTCCGGCACGGCGTAACACTCCTTTTTCTTGTGCGTACAACGGGTTGATATGACCGGGACGACCGAACGTAGCCGGTGTAGAAGACGGATCAGCCAATGCCTGAATAGTGGCAGCACGGTCGGCAGCAGAGACTCCGGTCGAACAACCGTCCAGTTTATCTATCGTAATTGTAAAAGGAGTTCCCAACACAGAAGTGTTATCACTTACTTGATGCGGCAAATCCAATTCCTTGCAACGAGACACTGTAATAGGTGCACAAAGCACCCCACGTGCGTGTTTCAACATGAAATTAACTTTCTCAGGAGTTATTTTTTCAGCAGCAATAATCAAATCTCCCTCATTTTCGCGGTCTTCATCATCCACTACTATGACAAACTTGCCTTCTTTAAAATCGGCAATTGCATCCTCTATTTTATCCATTTTAATCTCTTCCATAACAATTATTTATTAATTTTCTGTATGATGAATTGAACTTGTTCGTTGTTCTTTATAATCCGTTCCATATCCTTAGCCAGACGAATACGGAATGCCCAGATACGGAAATAGAAAAACAGCCCGATGGGGAAAATCACTCCAGCTGCCAGATTCAGCCAATATATATGGAACGGGCGCACATGAGCAGAAACGGGAATCATCGGATAATTGTTTAACAAACCTATCAAAGAAGCTGATTTCGTATTTGACATTTCCTCCACCAACGCTTCCAGTTTATCATTGATAGCCACCACCTCATCGTCCTTTTCACCCGACATCCACAGTTTGAAATAGTTCGGTGCTTTCGTCAACTGATTTTGAGCAATGTAAGCTTTACAATCCTCTGTAAGCTGCTCCAAATCGTCCGGGATACGTTCATAGTCAGGATCATTTATAATAACTTCTTTCTTGAATATATGCCGTACACTACGTATTCCGGCCACCTTCTTAAACCAGTTAATGTACGCATCGGCATTAAGCACCACAGAATCTTTATTCGATTTGTAAGTAAGGAAGATACCCAACGGAGCAAGGACAGCACTACTCGTCCACATACCCATCCATACAATCCACTTACCGTCACGGGCCATTTTATAGCCGGTGTTATCAATGATATAATAGATAATAAACACCAGTACCGACACAATTACCGGCATTCCCAAACCACCTTTACGAATAATACCTCCTAAAGGAGCACCGATAAAGAAAAACAACAAGCATGAGAGGGAAATTGTAATCTTCTTATGCCATTCCGTCTTATGTTTCCGAATGCTATAGTCATTACTCTCCATCGTATAACTCTTGAAAGTAAGGTCGCTTGCCATATTTTCCGCACGGCTAAGAGCAGCGGAAATAACTTTCTGCTTTTGCGTCAAAGGAGCAACATTATAAAGACTGTCCACATTATACGCATACACATCCGCTTTCTCCATCTTGACAGTGTCTTCTTTTGTCAATCCATAAGACGCGCGAAAATTTCCCTCAGCTATTTCCCGGTAATATTGCCTTCCTATACTGTCACCTACTACTTTCATCGAATCAATAGAGCTTTGCAACTGCGCCATGTCTTTAGCACTCGACTGCTTACCCATAATATCGCCGTCAACCATATTGAAATCAGAGTTAAACTCAATAATCGTATGTTTCTCTCTGAATGATTCACGACGATAAGGTACATTTTGAGACTTCATACTTTGCGCTTTCAGATTCTCAAACAAGTCTCCACTATACAAATGTAACCAAAGATGTTGCTTATCCGCTGTCATCTCCAGACGCCCGGAATCCGCATAAATAATATGGGCATTCTCAAATCCGTCTTTCAAATTATAGATCAAGACATCATACAGCATACCCGTTTTACGGTCTTTCTTGGCTATCTTTAAATTATAATCAGGGATTTCGGAATAGAAAACGCCTTCCGGAATATCCAATTCCGGAGATTTCTGTTTCATTGAAAGAATCAGAGTGCCCAACTTAGCTTGGGCAATGGGTCCTACTACATTTTGAAAATAGAATGAAACGCCTACAAGTCCACAAACAAAGAAAACAAGGGGACGCATAATTTTGAGCAAAGAAATGCCGGCAGCTTTCATTGCAAGCAATTCGTAACGCTCGCCAAAATTACCAAAAGTAATCAAAGAAGCCAGTAACACTGCCAACGGCAACGATACTGGCACTAATGTTAATGCAGAATAGAAGAAGAACTGAGCCATTACACTCATTTCTAACCCCTTTCCAACCAATTCGTCTACATATCTCCACAAGAACTGCATCATGAAAATGAACAGACAGATGAAGAATGTACCTATAAAGAGCATAAAAAAGCTCTTTACAATGAATATATCTAATTTCTTTATGCGTAGCATCTTAATAGGTTCGTGCAATTAGGATGCAAAATTAGCACAAAAAAAGGAGCATCGAAAATTTTTAGTTGAAAGTTAACTAAAAACCACAAGTTCTTCTTAATTTAGCTACTTGTGACTCCCACAATTCTTTCATATCATCCACTTCATCCGGCTCTGCGAAATCGGTAATTTCCAACACATAGTCACTAGTCAGCTCATTATAAGTCATCTTGATTTCAAAATAATCGCGTTCGTTTTCATCATCCTGCCAACGGAAGCGGATAAAAGAGAAAGAGCGAATGGCAATAATCTCTGCTTTCCTCAGCTCTGTCTTCCCCCAATGAAACTCTACTATTTTATCGTCAGAAATAACTTTGTCGGCAAACCAGTCCTCCAACCCGGTCGGTGTACTTATAGCTGACCAAAGAATATTTTTAGACGTTGCATTCAACAAATACTCCAAATGAATCTTTTCCTTTTTCATAGCAATTTCGAATTGTTTTTACGTGTGCCAAGATAAATACTTTTTTCTAAATACATCGCATAAATCAGACACTTTATTTAATTATTCTTTCATTATCGGACCTCAAACTCCCTGTTTATAGGGAAAATCAAACCCCTTCTTAAAGAAAAAACACAAAAAAGTTATGAATTGTTTTGGAGATTATAAAAAATCATCTATCTTTGCACCCGCAATCGAGAAACGATGGCGGGATAGCTCAGCTGGTTAGAGCGCATGATTCATAATCATGAGGTCCCCGGTTCAATCCCGGGTCCCGCTACTTGATAAGAATAAGGCATTTGGGAGGCTTCCACTTCTGGGTGCCTTTTTCTTTT
>CEAG01045876.1_pt1 | contig 65046 bp, 94 predicted proteins | sample 554891 | NCBI WGS metagenome assembly CEAG01 (sample SAMEA3182116, study PRJEB8094) | gut metagenome | biome: human; feature: gut; material: Stool; isolation source: human stools | place: Canada | collected 2014-02-25
GGGAGGGGGGTGCAATTTTAACGACCCTCCCCCTATGTCATCAGATCCTCTTACGCCGACACAGCGGTCTTTCTTTGAACTCTTTTATAAATATTTAAGAAATCATTATCAATAAGCACTTCGATTGCTCTGTTATACTCATCGTTGATCTCTTTATCAGACATATCATCTGTAATGTTAGCAATTCTTGCTATTTTTCCACATGTGTTATAACCATGCTGACAATCGAACAAATACCAAAGCGAAACCTGTTCGAAAGGATCGTAAGGATTGTCAAACGTGGTCAAACGATAATCTTCATTTACCATTTTACATTTCTCCTTTCAAATACTTTGATACCGTTGACTTGGATATTCCAAGTTTATCTGCAATCTGAGCAATAGTATAAGAAGCAGACATTGCTTTAATTCTACTGACTTTTGCTGGTGTAAGAACGGATGTTTCTTTCGGCATTGCTTTCTGTCTTAAAGAAGCTGGATCAGAATTGTTTAATATTCTTTCCAACATTGATTCACTGATTGCTCCTTTTTGAATTGCTTCCCATTCTTTATCAGTAATCACAATGTTTCGCTCTCTTCTTGAAACAGAACCGACTTCTGTTCTTGCTTTAGTAAGTGCCTGCTGACTAGCCTTTTTGAGTTCCTTTTTCTCTATTTTCTCGCCAGCTTCTTTAGCTTTGAGCTGCTTTGCCTGTATAGTAGCATTAGCCATTCGCTGTGCTGCTCTTTCTTTAGGAGTGTTTGATTCAGCATTTTTAAGTTTTTTAAATAATGAATCAAATTCTTCTTGATACTCACGTTTGGCTTCTTTAGAATAAGCAACCTTACCCGCCTTACTTAACTCTACACGGGCCTGATTAGCCAAGTGTTTCATGGCATTTGCATAATCAGCATATACCAGTTCCATTGGATGGCGATGTGGCGATACCAGGGTATAAGCATCATCAGTATCATCCATATTTGTAGTCATCTGAGTCCTATTCTTCACTACCTCAGTGACTTCGCCGGTCTTCTTATTAACCTTCTTAACCGTATATGTATCATCATCTGCTTTAGTCCAGATGAGAGCACCTTCTGGGCGAGTTGGATCATACCAGGGTTTACCCTTCAGGTTGGTCTTAGGACTGCCCTGTCTCTTATCGACAGTCTTCTCTCCCTTAGCTCTTGATAATATGGTCGATGCACCACCATAATGTACATTACCATCATCGTCTATATGAACCTGATACTTACGCTTGAGGGCTGCTATATTATTCTCGGCTTCACTTGCTTTATAATCGAGATGATGTTTCTCGGCATCTATGACAACCATACTATGACGTACAGCTCTAGCCATCTCTTTATCATCAGCACCAGCTATAGTCATATCTGTGATGAGATTTGAAATCTTACCCATCTCAAGGTTTGTTTTTGTCATAAGACGGTATTCAGCACCATCTCTACTCCAATGCTCTTTACCGTCGCTTCCTGTAGATTTCTCGCCACCGTATGATACTTTAGGATCAAAGCCGACAAGTCCATCGAGCAAATCACGACTGGCAATTTTAACTTTACCGGCACGATCATGTGTTGGAATACACATAGCGGTGTCACCGTCGAAATCAGCTCCGGATAGACGCTCAGCAACTTTATGATTAACACCAACAGCATCTATAGATGTCTTACCGATCATTCGGATTCCATCTTTATTCTTATTATTGACTGTAAGAATCGGAATCTCAAAAGTTCCACCATGTGGATAACGAACCAACGCAAGCTTAGTACCATCTTTATAGCCAGGAGCGTAGATTTCATGCTCACTCAAAGAGTTTATAGGTAAGATTACATGATACTTCTGACCTGGAAGTGCAGCTGCTTTCAAATCTTTGGCTGCCGAATCACAACTGCTTGCGAACTTATCAAGATAATATTTCTTAACAGTCGGATTAGTAAGTGCCATGATGGATTGAAATTCCAATTCTCTATCAGCTCTGGCAATACCAAGCTGTTTCTGTGCCATAGCTATAGATTGTTTAGATAAGAACTGTGACGGCAATGCGTCTTTCCATTCTGTCCAATCACCCTCATCTGATCTTTTATTTATAAGACCGAGTTTTTTATTCGGATTATTGGATGCACCAGAAATGCGTTCTCCTGTTTTACTGTCATACCAATACTGTCCACCCTGATCCGCGTCTTTTATTAATGAGCCAAACGGGTTGTCCGGATCGGATTTAACATCTTTAAGAACATCGAGTTTGCTAACTTTTTTTGATTTATTGGTGTTGAATATGACATCTACTCCTGGTGGAAAGTCTTTATCTTCGCCATATACAGCCATACCTTTGATATATTTCTTTCCATCAACCATAATACGAACCTGAGAATAGTTTGATTCACCAAGGGAAAGATCCGAAACACCTCTTCGAAGTTCCACAACTCCATCTTTCTCGATTCCACCATCCTCAGCGTACCTGATTTGTAATCGCTTTGAATCAAGACTTTCCGGATAATGGAATTTAGGTTCGAAAGTATCGCCGTCATCTCTGGATATATAGTCATTCACAGTTTTGACCTTATCGTATTCATAAATGGCGTTATGTGGAGTTCCAGGTTTACACAAGACTCTCTGTGTGGTCATCTGACCACGATTTGTCACCTGTGGGAATCTGCCGCCATATACTTCATAACCACCTTCAGCCTGCAGAATAAACAACGCCTGATCCATCTTCTCTTTAGATATTCTCAGTTCATCATTAACTCCTGCTCCAATATCAATCATGCCTTTTTCGTCAACCTGTTTTTTCAGGAAGTCGGCTGTAGCTCTAGCCTGTTTCATTCTTGATTCAGAATGTGGATTGAGAAGCGATCTTACAGATGACTCGTTAATTCCCATTTTTCGACCAATTTCGGAAATATTCATACCTTCTTTAGTCGCAAGACGCTTAGCTGTCGCAACATCATCGGCCCGTCGTGCATCTTTAGCAATTGCATAAACGGTTCGGAAATCGGTTGAATTATAACCAAGTGATTTCGCAATGGCGTTATCTCCTGTATATTTCTTGCCAGTCTCTGGATCAGTATATGTAAAACCAGATTTTCGCATCTCTTCGACACGACCGAGGAAATCTCTACTGCTCTGATAAGGCTGATCCCCAGATCCCCAGGGATACCTTCCAGAACGACGAGGCATACCATAATGAGAAAGGAATTCTTCATCAGTCATTTCACCACATCCTAAATAAGAATCTATCTCTTCAATTATCGAGCCCATCGGTTTATACCTCCTTAGCCATTTCAATCAACAGCGTGTCTAAATGCACGATTTTATCCATAATTGGAACAATATCTGAAGCAGTCGGATTGAATACTACAACTTCGTCGTTCTGATAAAGTCGTAATTCAATATCTATGTCTCCAGGACGAATACCATATTCGAGACAGAATAACGCCGCATACACCTCAAGCTGCTCCATATGTACCGGACCTTTGCCGGTTTTCAAATCATGAATTCTCAGGACATTGTTTCTAAAAGAAATAGCATCTGCAGTACCAAAGAATCGTTCTGAGTAAAACAGTACAACTTCTGTATTCATTCGATATCCAATCGCATCATTCACATAGGAATACAGAGTCTTCTTTGATCGAGGCTGTTTAATACCAAGATCAATTGTCTCTTTAGCCCACGCATGAAGTCTGGTTCCCATTTCCGCAGCCTTCTTATTTCGATACACTTCCACAGCTTTATCATCTGTATATCGAAGCCATGCACTTGAACTCGCACTAAACGGTGCATGAAGTCCTTCGAATTTCATATGTTTGTTAAAATTCATAGCTCTTTCTCCTTAACCATTGAATTTGTTTTCCAACTCCCTCAAAATCTCTTCCCTGTTCTCCGGGAATATAAATCTTGAGAATGACATCTCGTTCATTTTGTTCACGTAGTATTCCTGATTGGGTCGCTTCGGTGCATCAGCACTTCGTTTGTTCTCCAAAGTAGCCCACATATCTTTATAAAGAATTAGTAAATCAGGAATTCCCTGTATATCACCGGAATCCAATTTAGTTACAATGCATCCCGGAAATCTCTTTTTAATCTCTTTTTTAAGATCGGCCTGGAATTTACTTTCTCTCACAGCGAGCTCCTTTCTTTTATAGATGGACCTTCTGGGGCTCGAACCCAGGACGCTCCGGTTATGAGCCGGAATCTCTAACCATCTGAGATAAAGGTCCAGATAAAAACAAAAAGATAACCTGAATGGATTCTTAATCCAGACAAGCTATCTTCTCTCTATAAAAGTCCATGATATTCTCGCGTGGGTTGTTTTTTTCCCATTAGGTGTTATTTAGCAAAAAGTAAAGTGACACCCTCTATGTGACCGTCTATGATTAAGACCATGTAGACAATCATAAATTTTACTAGCACTTCCACCGATTGCTTTAGCACATTCGGTTAACGATTCAAACGTTTCTCCTGTCTCCAACACCATAACACGAATTCCTGGTCTACCTCTATGTTCCAGCTTCGTTGTGTCTACCGTAGCATACAAACCATCAGTTCTAACAATATGATATCCTCGACAGGTACAATACCCTGTGTCTCCTCTTACAACTTTTGCAAGCCATGTTGGGTTAACCCCAAGATGTTCCGCACAGGATTGCATCGAACTAAATACTTCCCCTGTTTCAACAATTTTAACTTCTACTCCATTTCGTTTGCTATAAAATCTCCCCATAATATAAATCTCCTTTCTATCATAAAATATAGTTACTCGATAAATTCGTAGAACGGTAACAGATCATATGGATCACATCCGAGAGCAACACATATGTTAATGAACTTTTTTATAGTAGGCATTCTCTGTTTGTTTATATACCGACTCACTGTAGCTCTATCGACTCCGATCTTCATAGCGAGCTGATTCTGACTCATCCCTTTTTCGTCAAGTAATGACTCAAGATTATTTCCAAAAATCTCCATCAATTCCATTTCACTCATATCAAAAAATCTCCTCTTCATAGACTTGCCATAGAGGCAACGTGCCATTAATTGCTTATAATATTATTATTTTTCTTTATAATGGTAAGGACGTTACCTCTCTGGTACATTGTGATTTTAGTGAATTTTGTACGAAATATAGCCAAAATAGCCTTAAAATAGCCCTTTTTGACCATTTTTAGGTGAATTTCTGTGCCACAATAATTCGGACTTCGATTTTCTGTGCCACAATAATTCAGTACAAATCATCGTCTTCGTCGTCAATTTCTGTGTCACAATAATTCCAAGGTTCATAATTTTGATTTTCTGTGACACAATAAATACCGCCATTTTTCGACAAATAATCGAGTGCTTTAACTCCTAACCGCAATGCTTCAGACGTGGTTAATGATTCTCTTTCGCACATTCTTTTGAGGATAAATGCTTCTTCATCCGACATTCGTGTCTTTCTAATATTTCCTCTACTATTAACTTCCTTCGGTCTTCCTCTCTTCTTACCCATAAATATCACCTCCCGGACCCGAACTAAACCAAAAGAAAGAGGGCTAGTTATTTTAGCCCCCTGACTCTGAAATATAAATTTTATCGTTCTGGGTTCGGTCCCAACAGAATAAAGTGAGTGAATTTGTCATCTCCGCATTTATTCTTGAGCATCTTATCACCGAGCTTGCCGAGTTCAGCCGCAGTGAAACCTGGTCCGATTGCTGTATAGGTTATTCCGTTATCACCGTTATCATACTTAATCGCCGCATCCTTGAGCAGATCTGCTATTGGACTCGGCATAAGCATGAGTCTGTCTTTCAACTCTTTGCAACGGATATTATACCCTACTCTGATAAGTGAGTAACCAATCATCGCTACACCGACGCTACATATAGTTCCTCCGGCAATCTCAAGCTTATGCTCGCTCCAGAATTTCTTTACGTCGTCTTTTATCACTTTCTTCATTTTAAACTTCCTCCTTAAAATATAAAAATTTATCTTTCCATAATAGAAGATGTGATTTACGCGAGGTGGGTATTGTTAGATCATAGATGCAATCGCAAACAAACCTGCGGCAATCAACCATTTACCATCGTCACCGACCAGCCCACCTATGAGTAATAAAATAGAAATAATTCCACAAAACACAGCAAATCACCTCCACACTTTCCCAGTCTTTTTATCTCTAACCACGATACGATCTTCTATGTGAAAACCCGATAATTCGCAAATAGTGAATATTACATCAAGTAAGTCACGAAATCTGGCAGTATCTTCTTCTGATACTTTCTCTACATTTTTAATTGCTCTATAAGCGGTAGGGTCAGGACACCCCGACCCGTTCCTCTTTAAATCATCTTTCATTTATTCGTACAACCTCTTATCTTTCTAGCTTCTCGCAATCCAAGCATTACAGTACCATCCTCACTACACCACTGAACCTTATTCGACAGTACATCGCAGGGTTCGACTATATTAACATCTTGATTTGTCTCTTCGACCATTTTATAGAAATTCTCATCTTCAACAGATCCGTCATCTTTACAGATCATAACTTCGTGAATAGAAGATGGTAGCACGATATAATCGCCTCCAACGAATTCTCCAATCTTCGCTCGTATCATTTCATTCAATATAAGCCCAGCACCGAGTACTCTGCTTTCATTAGTCAATGCCACAGTGATAAACTCCATTTTACAAACAGGCTCATTTTCTTTTAAAGGAATTCCTAAGAATGGGTTAATTATAGATACAAGTACCGGCTCGTGCTTCCAGATAGCACTGAATGCGTCGTTTTTAAGTTGATTTACACTTATACCCCAATTGGTAAGCATGTCTTCGTTTATAATTTTCAATGCCAATACATGGTTGCTATTCTCACATAATGAGATTCTGTAGTAAACGCTAAAATCTCCATGATTAGTAACAACTCTGTCGTTGTATTCTGGATGTAACTCTGGATCAAACATGCAAATCTGTAAATAATCTTTAATATTTTCATAATTATCTAAAACTGTACGCATAAATATATCCTCCTATTCTTCGACAGAAATCCCTTCGAGTCTTATCCCAGCAATATCCCATAATTCCTTATTCAGCTTTGAAATATCCAACTTACCATCCTGCCACTGATCATAATATTCCAAAACCTTATCCACGAATACTGGAATCCGCTGTCTGTAACTTTTCTTCCAATAATCATCAATGAGTACCTTCATCGGTAATCCAAGCAATAATGCTAATGTAGTGTTAACTGTCTGCTCGTATATCTCCTGTTTACTCTGCTCCAACTTTGCCCCGATCTTCTCTTGAATCAGAGTATCTAATTGAGCCTGAGTGAAGTTATATGTAGCTGTCTGAGCTTTCTCCTGCTCTCTTTTACTCCTCCTTATTTCTGCTCTTGTCATTTCTATACTCCTTCTGCATATGTATACTTTCAACACACATACAAATACGGTCGATTATTCCGTATGCAGCCATATACATAACAAGCACCTGCAGTACAAACATAATCATTTCATTAACCATCGTTTTCACCCTCCTTATGAAATTTTGCAAACATAGCTTTATTAACATCTTCATCCGTTAATAATGGTGTAATAGTATAGCCGTCAATATCATCAAATCTAACCACCATACCTTTCACGCCATTCTGTTTAGCATCCATAGCTATGAGATTCATACAAGTACGGAATGTCTGCTTGTCAATACTCATACCAATTTTCACTTTTATTTCAAAGTCCGTGTTAGCCATAGTATATACCTCCAATCATTTAATTAACTTTTTATCAATGATCTGGAAATTGGCTCTATGAATATATAAAGCTTTTCCATCAATCATTAATTTCGTCATTTTAGGCAAGTCTTTCGGTATCTTCCAATAGACCTCATCTCCTGAATATGCGGTAATTGGCTGTCCAAGCTGAGATTTAATGACCACTACTCTGGATTTACCGAAATAATTTTTATACTGATTCAAGATACCGGCAATATATGTATTCTCGGAAAGCCGGCCTGTTGATTGACTGTAAATATCTTCCTGGGTGAAATCAGCATCAGGTGTCAATCCGTCCTGTTCGAATATACAAGTGTCACCACAGCTCTGAATCTCTTTACCGTCAATGTTGATTGTAATTACTGAAGATAAATCGTATCCCGTGATAATAGATCCGTCACTATCATAGGAAGTTTCTTTTACTTTATTGCCAGAAACGTTGATCTTATCTCCAACAGTCGTCATGACTCGATTACCGTAATTATCATAGGTTCGAATTGTATATCCATTTCCAACCAGATTTCCTTTGAATTCGTTAATAGCATCATCGAATGCAGCACATCCGGTCATGCTGGTGATAATACTGATACATAAAAGTACGCATAAAAACTTTCTTATTAATTTCTTATTCATAAATATCGTTCCTCTCCTTTAACGTATTTTTCTCTATAATTTTTTCTGTACGGGGATGACCATGTCGGATCTTCGTCGTCTAAACTGTCTTCCCATTTCTTACCAGCGATTCCGAAATTTTCATGTGCTCGAACTGGAACAACTGACTCTACTTTTATCATTTCGCCTCTTTTTAAAGCCTCAATCTGTTCATCCGTGAGAATAACTACCATAATATTCAAATCCTTTCACAAAATCTACGAATTGTATTCTCTATTTGCTTATATACAAATTCTGTTGGATTTTTTTCTTTTTCAAGATCTTCCAATAGTATGGTGGTAGTATACTCACCCTCTAGATTTCTACCAAGTCCACGATACATATTTCCGTGAACAGATATATTTAGACGAGTTTTACACCTTTTATCTATCTGTAATGAAATATCATAAATAGCTGGATTCTTTGATGACTCGATAAACTCTTTAACGAAATCTGTATTTATCTGCCCGTCCTCATAGGTTCTTTTATCACGATATTGATTTGTGCAATCACATTTACATTCTTCACTTTCTTGTAAAAGGCATGTGTCACAAAGAGTTACCATTTGAATATCTTCTTTCTGAGATTCCTTGTCTTTCGTCAAAGCCTCTTCGATAGTGAGCAATGCATCAATAATTGTTTTCTTTTCTCGAAAATCCCATTGTTGGAAATGTCGGCCTCCGATCTCAGTCGCGTATCCAAATAATTGTCTTAAAGCTATTTCTGTTTTAGTATCCATAAAATTCCCCTTTCTAAAATATAAAAGAGAAAAGACCCAGATTGCTCTGAGTCTTTAAACCTAATATGTTAATGTAACATCATGTTCAAATTCGTTATTCAAACAATATAGCAACTTTTCTGCCTCGTGCTCGTTACATAGAACTTCGACATAATATTTACATAATCTATGTCCCATGAAATCCTCCGTTTCAAAAAATCTTGTTTTTGTAGGAAGTAAGCCTAAATCATTTAATAATTTGTCCAAATCCTTCGAGTATTGAGGCCTGATTCCTATAGTCATTCTTTTCATGATTGTAACCATAACATTTCATCTCCTTTCATTATAGGATATGTAATTTTAACGAATATTACAAGAATTTTAAAATATAAAAGAGAATCTATTCTAACATAGGTGATAAAGCCGAGAATGATTTCGGACCAGTAATCAGCTCAGAATATGGAAGAGACTCAATCCATTTACAGAACTCTCGCCACTCATCCAGCATGTGATTCTTCCGCTGTCTGTGAATATTCGCTATAACTTCATAATTCAGCATAACGTTACGAGTCTGATTGTAACTGCTCGGAAGAAGCTGAATCATCTGCCACCAAGCTCCTTTATTTGATTTATCCTCATTGTAGACATCCCTTATAAAATTTAAGTGCTCGATACAGTTCCTCAAATAATTTAAAGATACAGTGCTTAGATGTTCACAACTAAAATCCTCCAACGTAAACTCTTTCTCAGCAATCTTATGCATCGTACTGCAAGAGTTCGCAACTGTCCCGACCTTATATGTATCAAATTCTTTCCACCAATACAGAGGTGCAGTAATTCTCACATAAACCGGTATCATTCGCATGTATTTACGATGCTCTGTACCGGCATTTGAGAGCCGCTGCATGAGGGAATGATCGTTTTCGCCAAGATCAAACCCAACAATATCGTATCCAGCGGTTTCATATTCGCTATCACTCTTCTCCCATGAGTTCATCGGATTTCTCATACCCTCGATAATAAACTCCATCTGCTCTGGGCTCTCCGGAACTACATTTTCTATTTTAATCATTTTGAATACCTCTCAACAAATTCTTTAACTTTTTCTAAGTCACGTCTGAAATTCTCGATATCTATATCTTGGATTTCTCTAGGTTTATCCGCCCATAATTCTCTACCGGCTCTTTGACCATAAAAGAAATCCCATTTTTCGAGAATATCGAGAATCTTTTCTAAACCGTATTCTCTCATTTACATTCTCCCTTATTACGGACCTTCACAGATGCCTGAATATAGTGAGTATGTTTTTTGGTTCTTAAATAACAAAAGCGTAATATAAAATCGTCACCGTTTAAAAAAGCATGGAAACCTAATTTCCACACTTTAGATATCCGATAAGCATTCCTTCCAACTACATTCTTTTCTAATTTAATCATTCACAATAGCCTCCCAATTCGATATTTGCAAGTTTGTTAGCTTCGATCTCCAGGATTTCCACTTCAATATCGGATATATCCTCAACGACGGACATCCAGACTCTTGTAATTTCTTTTTTATAAAGTTCTTTGATCATTAGATCTTTAGCGGCTTCTGCCTCATCTTTTTTCGTATAGATACCGAATATATTTTCGATATGTCCACATCCGTCATAATAGGTATTTCCATGAACTACATATAAGATCATCTTCTCAATTTCCTCCAAAATCTACCAACGTGATACGTTACAAAAGTCACTGGTGCGATCAAGATTGACACTATTACATAAATAACACCAATGTCATCTTTTGTTGTGCGGATCAAATGCCTCAAAGTTAAACCAAGACCAATTAGAAAATAGAGTCTTAAAATAATTGACAATATATGAATCATCTCTCAGCCTCCAACACAATCTTCTGTTTACAGCACGGACAAGTAATATATTCATATATTCATATCTTCTATTGTATAACTCCCCATTACCGTATCGTTTCTCGTTTCCTTTCTCAACGTCTTCAGCCTCATCATAACTTAAAAGTGAGCCACATTCCGGGCACTCTACTTTCTTCTTAGTTCCTTGTTTTAAAATTTTAATAGCCATAAATATTATCCTTTCTTGTTAATCAATACTAAATATGGACAATCGACACAAGATTCTTGCAAATAGTTTGTATGTCGAGTTCCACCGGACAACCCATGACAACAGCCAAAAGCAGCCACACCTTCCGCTTCCATATCCGAATAGCATTTGCTATAATCTGAAATAAAAAGTGAACCTACTTTTCCTACTGTATAAATGATTACTAAAACAATAACGAGTTTAAACATAAATTTCCTCCTTTCTAATCACAAGATATTGCTGACATAAAGCACAAGACAGCAGCAATAATGTTTACAAGAATCACATCTATCGCATTACTTCCAACAATGTTTAACATGCAGAAAATTACATTCAAAACTGCCAAACCAAAGTAAAAATACTTCATATAACTAAATCTCCTTCCTAATATTCATCTGGAAACAGAACCGTGGTAACACTTCTGTCCCATTCTGTGATAATCCAGATTATATGATCATTCATTTTGTATATAGCGAATATACGCTCATCTCCACTCTCAACCGCAGCGTCATTAGCTTTAGAATCTTCCTCGCAAGTATCACCCCAATCGCACTGAAGGTATTTTGCATATAAAGAAGAAAGTACGAAACAATAGAATTCTCCGTTTTCTTTCATTTTACTGTCGACACCTCTGGCACAAACAATCTGACCGGTTTTAAATTTAGCTTCTCTCATAGGTACTACCTCCCTGTTGATCAACTGCGTGGCGATAATCACATAAACAGTTGATTCGAACCATTCTTCCAATTCCTCATCATACTCCACTGTATCTACCGGAGTGATTGAATGAATTTTCCAACTGTTCTGCTGAAGATCCATTATTCGCTGACATAAAGCCTTGTCCAAATCGTTCACCAAATTTTTATGAACCGTTCGAACCTTAAACACTTCGACCATTTTAATCACCGCCTTTCAAATAATATTCGATGTCTCTGCATAAACTGGTATGATCGCAGAATATGTGAATATTTGTATCATATATAGTGTTATCCGCATATTGCTTATTGACCTCGACACGTTCCATAAAATTCGGACAATTCTGACATTTATCTTCTACATGTAAAGTAACATTAATCATATATGATTCCTCATTTCATAGAAGCGATTATCGTAAATAATGTTGAATCGAAATAAGTTGGGTAATCATATTCTCGAACTGGTGTTGCCGTTACCGAAATGACATCCCAACCATTTTCCTGAAGAAATTGCAGTTTTTTATCCAAATCATTTGCTAAATCGCCTACTAAATTTTTATTCCGTGCTCTGACTTCAAACGCTCGTATAGTCACCTACGAACCCTCCTGTAAAATTCGACAATATAACTATCGTCTGCAGCATGTTCTACCTGCAAAATAATTACGTCCTGATCTTGTTCATCACGAGTATCTGGGTAATTTAAATACCCTGCTGTCCAAATAGCCATTACGCTGTCATTTCGTGTCTGTATCATTTTTATTTACCTTCTTTTTCACAAGATACGGCTGATGTTTCATATGCCAGCGCATACGGTCTGTGATTCGTACGTTGCCGATATCAACTAATTTGCTAGTGTATCCAACTGGAGCAGTTCTCGATACTTCAATTGTTCTCATAACATCATCCTCCCTCATTTTTTTCTTTCCTTTCTCAGAATATAATTAACCGGTTTGTCCGAATGTTCGTTTGCTGGATAATCCAGACATTCATTACACGGATCTTCAATGTCGTTGAGATCTTCGTATTTACACTTCGGACAATATTTGTTGAAATCAACCTCTTTGAATGGGTATTCCATAATTAAAATCCTCCCGATAGAAGTACTACGCCTATGCCGAGTAAGAATACAAAAGCCTCCATACAGGAAGCCAGTATGAAACATTCTTTTACGTTGAGCTCTGGTGGCCCACATAAAAACGTTATTCCGTAAACAAATACGGTACATATGAGTATATAACCAATTAACGATATCACTCACACCTCTCCTTTCAAAACCACCTGACCAATCTCAAGACTTTTCTGTACATTGATCACCCTCTGATTTGTACTGCCAGCCCAGTGATAAGCGACATCGGAAAGCTCATCTACGAATTCTCCATCTACCAAAATATCAATCCATTTCATACCAGGTAGATCTCGAATTTCTTCCCATAAATATCCGGTATATAACCAAACCGTCTTGTTCGGGATATATTTTTTGATATACTTAGCCAGGTGAAATATAGTTTCTCTATTCTCAGGATATAAAGGATCACCTCCAGAAAATGTTATTCCGCTGATATATGCTTTCTGGAGCTTATTAAAGAGTTCGAGTTCCGCCTCAAAATCAAAAGGTATTCCACCTCTAGCATCCCAAGTTATAGGATTTTGACAATTTTTACAGTGGTGATTATAGCCAGCTACCCATAATACCGTCCGTAATCCATCACCATTCAACATGTCGTCTGTAGTTATGTTATGATAGTTCAATAAGACCACCTCCAATCGGTTTTAGAATAAATAGTAATTCGATCATGTTAGAGCTTCTACAATATGTGAATTTATCCAATTTGAGGAAGTTAACTGGTAATCCATAATGTTTGAATCCACGGGAATTTTCGATTTTCTCCAAAGCTAGTTTCAGTATTTCTTTCTTATATTTTTTGATTATTTCTAATGGATCACTCTCGTAAGTTACAGTGAACATTTGCAGCCGGATGAAATCAAAAGATTTAGTATTGGTATTATCTATATCGCGTTCCATGATTGGTTTATCAATTTTCGCTATAAATCTGTTTAAATCGAAAAGGTTACGAGTAGGATCACTCTTCCGTGAATCGTAATCTTTAAGTTTAACCGATCCGGTCTGTCTCCCTTTTTCGACTTTTTTAAGTATTCTATCGAAGCTACATCCATACCTACTTTTTTCATAACCATGACGAACCAGAGAATCCAAAATAGCGGCTCTTTCAATTTCATCTAGTTCAACAACTGGATACCAAACTATTACACCTTCTGAAAGTATCATTTTTCTCATCCCACTGAGTTCTCCTCTTTTCACCATGTCTATAGCCTTGAACTGTGATGCTACCGACAGTCTCTCATCATCATTGAAATAGTATACTTCCCTGGTTTTATCGTTAATCAGATATACATAATTCTTCATGCATTTATCCATTTTCATTTCAACGCCATCAATAAACATTTGAATCTCTCCTATTCATAAAAATAAAAGACCCGACATTTTATGCCGAGCCTCTTATCTTGTTATTTGAAATATCTTTTCATTATGTAACTCTTATACCTATTCACAATTTCATATGCAGCGTAATCAGTCGAATATCCATTCAGAATCCTCTTTGAGAAGTTATCAATAGATGTCTCGAATTTAAGATTTCCAAAACTTTCAATCTTAACATTCAATACATCATCCTGATTAACTTTCACAAATACCTTTCCAATTACTCTCTCTCTGATTTTTGCATGTAAATTTGTTTGAAATAAGTATTCATAATCACAAGTTTTATACATATTTCTTCCTCCTTTTCTCATAAAAGGAATTGCTTTTTTCGCGATTATTTATAGAATGCATGACTGATAGCGTATTTATATTCCATCTCGATTTCGAATATTAAATAGTTTATGGATTTGCGTACTAGGTATATATCCATGAGGTTTGCTTCCGTCTTAAAACTGAATCGACGTTCTGGATTTGTAATCTCGATGATAACCACTCCTGGATCGTCTTCTTTGATATAACAACACACATCACCCTTGAATTTCCTTTCTAATCTCGTCTGAATTTCATTACGAATAATTATATCTGTCATTCCCATTTCGTAAACTTCCTTTCATTAAATTTTTTCTTTTTCTCAAGTGCCTTACTTATTGCCAGATCAATACCCGACCTGCTCTTGAGATGGTAATAATACAAATCCTTGAACGGTGTATTAAGTCGATCTATCCGACCACAAGCCTGTTCCATAACTTTATAGCTGTAATTCTGTGAGAAGAATATAATCGTATCGGTCTTGATACAGTTCCATCCTTCACAACCAGCGGTGTATTGAACCAGATATATCCATCTTTTAGACTCCGGAACCGGCATATGCGCGTGTCCCGACCATTCGGCAATTTCATACCCTACATATCCATCATCGCTTAACACATGTAACAGCATTTCTCTTTCGTAATCGAAATTGTAGAATATAATAGCTCTAGGAGTTTTTTCAAGAAGTTCTAACAAAGCTACAATCCTGGATTCGTCTGTGTTTACGATTCTTCTCAGTACATAACATAAACCAGAAGCCTGTTGAATAGGTTCATTTTTGAATGGGTCCCATCTAGTTCGGATAGCTTCTTTATATTTCGGAATATCATACCTTACATAAATATCTTCATGATGCGGTACCGTGTGTCTCGTGAATTCAATGTCTATCAAGATTCTATTTCTCAGTCTTATCAGTCGTCCTGTATTTATATACCTCTCAACCTGCGGATACTTCGTAAATCGAGAATATATAATATGTTCTCTACAAAAATCGGTCTTGTTTTTGTAAAAACCATTTGCTATAAATACCGGAATATAATCCATCCAACAATCACCAGGTGTAGCTGATAATATGATCCAATTATTTGACTTCGCAATTTTAAGGAATGCCTTAACCCATGCTCCAGATCCACACACACGATCTTCGTCAAATATAAAGAAAGCCCCGCGAACTTCTGAATATTTTTTAATGTTATTCCAAGAATCGACAATCACAGTCTGACCAGGGTATAGCTCATTCTTTTCCGGTTTTGTCGACATCCTGTAATTGGCTAACTCGACATCCCATTCGTGAGAATCCCTTTTCATAGCAGTTGTTATGATGTACAAGTCCTGTGGATTCCGCATTGGAACGAATTCCTGGTCAATAAAACTTCCGCCATTCTCCTTAAAATAATAATAGAGGCCGGTTCTGCTTTTACCAGTTCCGACCCCTCCATTCAATATACAGCCATTCTTCATTTTACGAACTGCATCATGCTGACAAACCATTAAAAAATCATTCATTCTTCTTCCTGTAATTATATATGTAGATATACCTAGCAGAAACCCTTATGATGGTGTTCTCTGGAATATCATACTTTCTCCTAAAGTTTCCATATACCAGATCTGTATAACGAAGGAGTTTACTTAAAAAGCCATCATTGTCTCTACTTATGTATCGCTCAAATAACAGAATATCAGATATACAACATAAAATAGCTGCTGGTCTGTCATGTAAGTTAATTTTTATCCTTTTATCATAAGTCTTCATCACTTCTCCTCCGTCTCTTCTGGAAGATATTTCTTAAATACATCATTGAACCATCCGGCATTATTAAAGAAATATTTAGAAATTGCCATAGCAAGACCCTTCTCCGGATCAAAAGTATCCTCTTTTCCACACTTCACAACCGTTTTGGTGCCATCAGCCCAAAATACTATTGTGGCTGGATTGTTGAAGATAACTTTTTTAATTCTAACAAATGCTCTTTCTTTAGGTGATTTATACATTTTGTTGTACTCCTTTCTTTTAGTGGACTTCAGTCCTAAACTTCCGCTGAGTTTTATAGGCTCATCGAGTTCTTGTGAGCCAGATGTATACACATACCCTGTATCTATATTTCCAGATAAGCTGGATGATCTTCGACAAACTTCATCATCTAACATCTGTGCCTCAGTTCTTGGTAACCAGTTGGATGGATCTGTTTTTTTTTCCGAAACGTTCACTTGTAACATCATGGTTAAATACGACAGTACAGTTATTACACACAACATTTCCATCGCGAAATCTACAATTTTTACATGTTTTATTTTCATTCACTTTTAAGTAGTCCCCTTTCTTGTGCTACCCTCATTATTACCACCGCCTGTAACAACTCAAAATTAAATTTTTGACAACCGCGAGGTGGAACATACAATATTGTTTTACCATTTTTCTTCGCTTCATATATTTTACGAACAAACTCTTTCTGCAAGTCCGTTAATTGAAATTCACAGACTTTTTCTACAAATTCAACAATATCCATCTTTATTTCACCTCGCTTTCATTATTTAACCAATCGGAATGCCGGACGAACCCCGCCAGAGATCGAAGCGAGGCTGGAATACGCAATGCCGTCTCCGCCCACACTGGCAAAGCCAGCCCCATTCACGCTCGTTGTTAAGATATGCAACTCTATTTTTTATCAGTTTCATAAGAGAAAGCTGCTCGTCTCCATCCGGTTCAAAGTGCTCTCTGTCCCATTCGTCATCCCGTCCGAAAACCTGCCCAACAGTTGGAAGTGTCAAATCTGTAAGTCTCGTTTTCAATTCCACCGGAAAATTATTGAACAGATCATTGTCGATCCACTTTTTCAGATCAGATTCTTCATAGCCGCCAGCGTTTGTGTCATTTTCGTTCATCGGTCTCTCGGTGATGTAATCGTCAAAGATGAAGAGAATACTCCCATCAGTAACTTCATGGGCTGTTGCTTCGAATTCTCCCAGATCTTTTAAGTCGACAACGATTTTGTCTCCTACTTTCGTGCTTGATGAATCAAATTCAGGTTTCGGAATATTATTGATCCCTGGATACCGTCCAGATCTTGGTTTTACACCATAGTATGTCTGTTTAGGAGTATATTTTTTTACAAGTTCTTTAATTCCTGTTCTCTCAGCAACCTCATAAATTTTAATCATTGCTGCGTCATATTCAGCCGCCGTTGTTATATAAAGCATTGCTCGTTTCAATTCTTCCGGCGTCGCTTCATTGCTCAGCATTCTGCGAATAAGTTGTGCTGCGGTTAAGGTTTCCATTTTCATATTTTTCATCGTCTTTCCTCCAAATCTCATCAATGTATTTCGATTCTTTTAAACTTTCGAAGCGATTACTTCCTATTATAATGTGGTCTAAAACCTCTATATTAAGAAGATCTAGCCCTTTAACTACTTTCGCCGTGGATTGAACATCTTTTCTGCTTGGCGTAGGATCTCCGGATGGATGATTATGCATTAATATAATACTCACAGCATTCGCCAGCAGAGCTTTCTGAGCTATAGATCGAGAGTCCACGACTGTTGAATTTACTGTTCCTGAAGACAGTTCGAAAAATGATACGATTCGATTTCGATTATTCAGACAGAACATATATAAATGTTCCTCAGTTTTCGAATCAAATTTCAGAACTTTTCCAAGCTCATACACATTCTCTGGTGAAGTGAGATATCCGTTTAATTCTGGAAAATTCTTAGACCATTCAGAATATACGACCGCTCGCCCATCTGAATCAAGCCTTGTATTCAGTTTTGTCAATCGCATATTCTATTCCTCCACATAAAACCCATCTTTGAGCTTGGCTGCATACTGTTTATTCATAGGAGCTTCCAAGTTTCCTTTTGGACCATATATAAGTAATAAAGCTGTGATTTCTGTTCTTGTTAGATGCTTTTCTGCCTCGTAATATTTATATAAAATATCAATTACTCCAGGAGTCACACAGATTTTCTTACAGTCGAACTGACCAGATAATAACGATTTTTTCAAAAACTCCCCCGCAACTAATTCGTATAATTCAACAACTGAGCAGTAACACTCATCCTCGGAAAGTATTAAAGAATACGAATCTAACAATATAGCTTTTCCATAATACACATTGATAGGTTCTCCAGTATTTAAAATCTTAGCTTCGATACGTGCTGCTCTGCGCTCCTTACATTGCGTCAATTCTTTGAAGAAACAAACTTCTTCTACAACCATCGGTTCGCCCTCGAATTCACCAGTATTCATCGTGATAATGTTTCCGGGTTTTAAATTTTTGCATTCTTTTATAGTCATATGCAATCGCTCCTTATGCAAAATATAAATAAAAAGAAAGAGTCTCAGCTGAATAACTAAGACTCCCTCCTCAATAATCAATGTTAGTCTTTTAATACTGCGGCAAAGCAACAACAATAGATAGCCATATGGAGTGCGGCTTCTGTAGACTTTCTAATCGCTGTGCTAGTTGTGTCATCTTCCTCAATTGAATATACACAATCAATAGCTCTAAATACAGCTATACTCCCTATAACACTCTCAAATACGGTTGCTACTAATTTCACTTTGTTTTCCATCTTAAATTCCTCCTTTAGATTATTTTCTCATAATAGGAATAGAAAATATTCGCGACTACTCTTCCGGACTCTCTTCCTCGGCAAACTGAGCAGTAAATCTATCAATATTCTGTGTTACCTTAATAGACTGCAGGTATGCTGTACGACCTGATTTTTCATTTGGAGTACCTTTCTGAATAGTCCAGTCATACGGACGAATATCCAGATCGACACTGCTAATATCAATATCATCCAGCATTTCTACCGTTTCTTCTGATAATCTCTGATGCTTTCCACCTGATATCAAAAATACCTGCGGACCACGATTATTAAACTTCACTTTTACCCGAAGGGTAATAAATTCGTCTTCACCCTCATTGACGGACGGTTTAGCCTTTACATTCCAACCATCTTCAATGAGTCTATCTGCGATTTCACGGTTAGGAATTACCAGTAAGAAGTTTCGATCACCCTCACGGTTGTATTTACCACCCTCTCCTCTGAAATTTTTATACACAATTTTAGCGTCATCAATCTGTAAAATTCCTTTTGGTGCAAATGTAAGTTCCATAGTTCTTTAATCTCCTTTAAAATATAAATTTGTGTAAAATAAAAGAGGCTCAACATTTCTGCTAAGCCTCTAAATTCATAACAAGCGTTTTTTCAAATATTCATATAGTTCCTGTGCTTCAGAATACGATAACGAGGCTAACACCCATCGTTCTTCGCTTGTAGTTTCTCTATCTCTACATGCGATTACAAATGGTTTGTTATCCTCCATGGTGTCGTCGTACCAAATATCAAGATCTTTAAACATTGTTTCCACTATTTTCATAAAACCACTCCTTTCTTCTCATAATAGGAATAGTTTTTCACGCGAATGGTAATTCATCTGGTGCATCTTCTGGTATGCTCATAAAATCCGGCATTTTCTTCTCTGAAATATAAGGATCATCAGACACGAACCATTCGTAATCCCCATGCTTTGAGATAGCCTCGATTGCGTCATCAACCAATCTGTCATAATATGACCGATCAATTATATCTTCATTTCCATCAATTAAGCCAACGCCAGCTACTTTTTTCTTCTCTCCTGTCTCCGGATCTATGATTTCAACATCCTCGGCTCTCTTTAAAAACTGTTCTGACTCTAACCATCTATAGCCAGTGGTTCCTGTTGCAGCGTAATATTTTCCGTTCTGCTCTCTTACAAGGATACCACCACCTTTACCCGGTTTGATCGGACAGAATTCGCCAACCTTTCCGATAAATTTATAATTGTGACCGTCGGAAATATACTCTCGTAGACAACCAGCTTGAGGTTCAAACATTGTGTCCGAAATCTTACCCTTTTTATAATCACTTTCCAATTTATCAAGCTGTTTCTCGTATCCTGAAACATCTGGAAGATTTTCATTCATATCCAAATATAAAGCCGATTTTACCGAGAACACTTCTCTCATATCGTTAATGTCAACTGGTTCTTTAGTAAAGCAAGTTTTGAATACATATGGAACCGCAAACTGTTTTCCTGTAGCTGTCCAAGGATCGTTTTTATGTTTCTTATTATCCCCAGGTGCATAACCATAAAGAGCCATGCACTCATCCGGATCTTTATACTTGGCGATATAAACAGCATTGTTAACGAGACACATTCTGTCATATGTAGCCTCATGCTCAAATGTGTATCCATACCTCTTACCAAAGTCCATGACAAATTTGATGATTTCCGGTGTTGCATCTGGAATTTTAATCGAGTCGGTCTTGATGTGAGCGACAGTAAATCCTCTCTTCTGAACCTCATTCTTGAGATCAACCATGAACAGTGCTCCACGCTTCGCAACAATATTGTCTTTATTACGAATATCACGGAACGGATTATCGAAGTTGGCTGATGTTAAACCATAGACTGAGTTGATAGCCGTCTTGAGAGCATTAGCCAGATCTTTCGATGTAAGGATACCGTCTTTAACTTTCTGAATATGTTTCGTGAGTTTTCCATCAAGCATCTTATTCACAATATCCCACGCTTCATGTTTGATATTAACTCTACCTTCTACAATCTCGCGATATGCTCTTGTATATCTAACTCCAAACAATACCTCAGCGATTGTCGAATGTGGATGCATTGACGCAATATCAAGCAGAGCTACATTACCATACATTCCCAGTTCAGCATAAACATATCCACCTTCTCCAACCTCTTCTCCTCTGTAGATGGATACACCACCTTCATAACGATATCCTGGAAAATATGGGAGTAGAGAGCCAGCCTCGCCATGTGTTTGACTCATCATTTCCGGACACGCTTCAGAGAGGAATTCATATGTTTCCTCATCTAAGTCCATAACTGGCTCAGCTAAATTTCTGTAATGGAATTCGTTCTGAGGGTTGCGATTCTTACCAAATATAATCCGTGTAGTAAGAGTGTTTGTGGTATCGTTCACTGACATACCAGCGAGATCTGCAAGAATCTCTCTCGCAGTCCAATCTGACTGAAGATAATTCCATGCTGCTTCTGTAGCAAGAACGTCGTTATCACAATATTCTGCAACTTTCTGCCATAATTCTTCCGGAACTGGCTGATCCCACGGTAATCCAAGCTCTTGATGGTGAATTCCCATTTCAATCTCCAGCTTCTTCAGACTCTTTTTGTTTCCAGCTGAAGCGAAGTCGTAAATATCAGTGTATGAAATGTTATACGCCTCTCCAAATAAGACTCTGTTATTATCGCCCTTCTTTGAATTAATGATTTTCTGAGACAGATTATACAATTCAATATTCGAATGTCCCATCATACACGCATACAACATATGATTGTCATATCGCCGACAGTTAAAACCAACGAGTCTGAATCTGATGAGTTCCTCAATATCTTGAGGTTTTGGGTTGATCATTCGGACGATTGGTTTTCCTTCTCCCTGGATTTTCCAGTTCACTAAGAACAGGTTCGGGAATACTTCACAGTCGTAGAATATCAGTGGCTGATCGTCATTGTTCTCCGCTTCACCGGTATTCTCGGATTTGAATTTCATCTTGCTAACCAGCTTGATACAATAATCCGACTGATTCGTAGACTGTGCAGCAAAAGCATATACTGCATTTTTCATATCGGTCACGTCATACGGCATACCGCTATCGTAAGCCTCTTTCAATACCGCATTTATAAAATCAATACTACTACGAGTATTACCATGGAACTCTTTAGCGATATTTTTCTTAATCATTGTTCGAATCGCTTGTTCGTTTTTAAATCCTGTAATATTTATCACTTTTTTTTTACCCTCCTTTAAAGGAAGTCCTGAGCTAATTGTTGCAATATTTTCTTCGTTGCATTTTGTAAGCTTTCTTCGTAAGGAACTATTCCCCGAAAATACTTTGATCTCAACATCTTTGCCATACACTCGACTTAAAAGAGACGGATCACCTGTATAAATATAATGTAGGTGAATACCGCCTCCGCTTTTACTTAACTCAGCATATGTTTTCGGCCATTTACTAGCCGCTTCCAAATTTTTTTCAAACGATTTATTGCCATTCTCATCTTTGATGTCAAAATCAATAACGATGTGGTTTTCTGGAATCTTGATATAATGTAACTTGGATGTATCAAGATCAGATAACTTGGTATGTACCTTGGTCCAAGCCTTACTTGGCACCTCATTACTGGATGCATATTGAGCCGGATATTCAGCACATAACGAATCGAAAACTGACGGAACACCTTCTTTAAATTCCAACCAATTCTTCGATTTGATTACCTTTCCATTTGAAGATACAGATTCTTCAATCTCAAACTTATCCAATCTGAATCCAATATATCGGTCTCTAACCTTTGAATCTTCGCTAAAACCTCCATCAAACGTCCAGAAATAATTTTTAAGCTCTTCTTTGAATACCCTCTGCGAATATGGGTATTGAACTTTGGCATCATCGCAGTACGTTTTATACATTTCCCATGCAGTTTTTAGAGTTGTACCATCGTTCTTTTTAAACACCCTGAATGAATCCACAATGAAATTGTAGAAATCATTTGTAGCACTCATCATTAATGTAGGAACATATTTGTCATAAGCGTTCGGGTTATTCAAATACACCTGATGACAGTGATATGCGATTGCTCCAAGCTCGAAGTCTATTTTGTTGACTGCTTCCGTATATTCAACAAAATCCAATTTGTTTCCAGATGGTTTTACGTCAATCAAACGTCTGAGAAGACCAGATTTACTGTCTGTGATCTTAACCGGTTTGTTCGTACCCATTATCAAAAACGCATTGAACTTATTCGAATATGCAGATTTGAATTTTTCATTCACAGTCATGAGTTCGTGTGAAACCAAACTATTCAATCGAGTGTTATCTTCGATTCTGGATAAATCGCCATCATGCTGTATTGCAATCAGAGGGTTTGTTTTGAATGCCTCTAACGCAAAAGAGTTACTAGACGAACCCAATGCTTTCGCATCAAATACCGAATAGTAACCCTCAAATAATTTTTGTATGATGTTGATAACGGTTGATTTACCTGTTCCTGCCTCTCCGTACAACACTAGAAATTTCTGAATATTTTTAGAAGCTCCTGCGATTATAGCTCCTATAGCCCACTCTATTTTTTGTCTTTCTGTTGGAGAATATAAAGTGGACATGAGTTTTTCATATCCCGGATAATCACCTTCCTCTAATGGATAACAAAGTTTTTTACTCGCATAATCGCTTTTCTTCGTTTCCACATTTGAAAATATAAGCCTTTCATCCAGTGGATGGTAATTATCTCGCATTTGCTTTTGACAATATTTATGCCAAGCATCTATGGACCCTGAACCAGAGTCCCATAAATACTTAACAATTAATGAATCGTTAGATGTCTGTCGCAATTTGGTGTACTCTAATTCCAATTCATTATCGACAATATCAATTACATCCTGCTCGTCAGTTGACCATAAACCAAGTTCTTCAATCCAAACAGCATAGAAATCGCCACCTCTAATCATAAGATCAGACGACTTCTTTACTTTGAATTTCGGAAATATCTCAGTAATCCCCGTTTTGACTTGTCGAGTTGAAATTTTTACGAAATCAACCATTACATACCGTTTTCTCCTTTCATGCAATACTATCTAAATACCAGCAAAGCTGTGTCCAGATATCTTCTTCTCTGAGATCACCTTCGAATCCCCTAATTGTGAATAATCCACCTTTTCCATTTGGCTCGTAGTTCCTACTCATCATACGATCTACAACTCTATTGACGGATTCTTCATCATATACATCGTCTGTCATGCAACTTAATCCCATACTCGAAATCATCTGCCAGAACCACTGTCCCGTACGATCACCATATCTTGGATCATCCATGATGGTTTCCTCGCATCGAACAGCTAAAGCGATCATCATTTCCAACACAGAGCATTCTCCCTGTTGTAACGCTGGGTTTTTACAGCAATCTTGATCATCTCTGGCGAAGCGATATCTAAGATATATTCCGTCTTCCACACGGTTTTTATCTTTCTTCATTTTTCCATATCGAAATGGTATAGACTGAAGCTGTGACAATAACTTCGTATATGATATACCCTTTGCGAACCGACCGTTTGACACAATATCTACGAGCCAATCACAATACTGATCATATATCTCTTTAAATCTACTCATTAATCCTCCTCATCGTTGTTCGGATAAACGTCTGAATAATTTCTCGTATCCATGAGAATTTCATAATCCGTTCTCAGCCGATCATTCCTTACGAAAACAGAATCATCCTCATACTCACCGAAATGTGTTAAAGAATCCTCTCCAATAGTTTCATCAATATCATCAATTGGGTAGTCTGCTTCATCAGTTACTACTCCATCATTCCAAAACGTAAGACTTACTGTCTTATAATCGTTTTCAGCATATTCGTCTGGTGTAATCACGTATGGACTCATATCATCTTCCTCGCTTTCTTCTTTTTTCTTCTCGCCTACATTCGAATAATGTGTATAGCCATTTGTTTCAAGCTGTTTTTTCAACTCTTCAAGATCTTCCAATGTTGGTCTATATTCCTTGTCCTCATCGGAAACATTTGATTTTTTCTCTTTAAATGTATCTTTCACTGACTTGATTTCTTCGTCAGCGATTTTTTTATATCTTTCTTTGAGAATCCCCCAAGTAACCAGCGAACCCAACGCTACTCCTGCTATAAATGTAAATACATTTTTCATAACTTCTTTTCTCCTATACCAGATGTTTTACCAACGTATGACATGAATTCTTTTGATTTATAAATATAAATTGTTCCATTCATTACAAATCCCGGAATTTTACCCATCTCATATAATGCTTTTACTGTGTGGATTCCATAGTTCATCATAACCGCAGCCTCATCTAAAGTAACAAACCCTCTCATATTCTCGCCATCGAATATAAGTACATCTTCAAGATGATTCTCCAAGATAAACATGATTAATTCTCTACCAGTCATAACATAGTCCTCTCTAAATATATAGATTGTCGTATATATCCCTCCATGGATTACCAGACCCGATATTATCGAGTCCGGTCATTCACATCATATCCAGGATATTTCCGTCAACATTGAAGTCGAGGAGAATTGTTCTCTCGTAACCGTTTACGAAATTACGATTTGCTTCTTTGTTGACATCGTAGATACCGAAATCAACATAATTATCACCGATAGGATTTTTCTCATCATAAACCCAACCAACAATCTGACCCGCTTTTGTACGCTGAATTCCAAGCATATCATATACATCATTCAAGAACAGATAGCCGTTAGCTTTAAGTCTATCTGTTGCTGCGTCCTGCTGTCTTCTCAGGAACATCAGATTCATTTCTGGATCTTTTGTCCATCCAATACATCCATCATCGTAAAATTTAGAGTATGGACTGCATAAATTCGGATCAATAACTTCTACGTTTTTTGTTACAGTCTGCTCGTTACCATTCTCATCAGTGATAACCTCTTCAACCTCTTTAGCCCGGATATTATACTTGAGTTCGCGATCCAATTCTTCACCGAATCTCTCAATAACTCGTCCTCGATAATCCTTGAAACTCTTCTCAACTGCTGAATATGCTGCCGCGAGAGCCACATTTCTCTTTCTAAGAATGTTATTTGATTTCAGAATTGCTGCAATAGATAAGCCACCAAGAATTACAGATGGAGCATACAGTTTCGCCAGTTTGATAGCTGTCTGTGTATACACGATGACCAGATCTTTCTTCCCGTCTTCCACTGTATAATCTTCTGGAAGTTCTTCCGGATGTTCCATAGCATGATGAATGTCCTCAACAGCCTCTCTTGAATCATCAAGAATACCGCTGAGTTTCGTAGTAGCATGACAAGCCATCACAGCACTCGCAATTACGCCTGTGACACCTGCAGCAATGAAAATTTCAGGACTATGCTTTTTGAGTTTGAATCCTGCTTTGTTTACCATTTTATTTACGCCATTTAAAATTCCGATTTTTTTCATGATTAATAATTCTCCTTTTTGAATTCTTCAATTTCTTTTACAGACATCCCGTCAATACCGGCAGACTCGCTTGAATCCGTATGTATGAAATACTCACTATTCTGTGGATACATATATCGAAACATACAATAATTTGCGGCATCCGCAAGATATTCGAGATTACCCGTTTCCTCAAACGCTTTTATACATTTCTTTAACGATCCGATAGCATCAACATTTCCTGATACGAAATTTCTCGATGCTTTTCCATATTTAAAGAAACTCTGGACGACGAGAGCCTTTCGGATCTCATCGAATTTTTCACTGTAGTCAGTTTTTAAAATGTTTTCTGTCACACTATCCATATTTTCTCCTATTCGATTAATACTGCTTTCGGTAATTTAAGCATATATCCACCGTCGCGAACTCTAACTGCTTCTGCAGTACGGAGACTGCCAGTCCAACCATATTTGTTATCTGTATAGTTACAGCTCATACCAACAAGATCATAGAGATCGGCTACTGATACGACTCCGTAATCATCCATCAAGTCATCCATTCTGCTAAGCACTTCCTCAGCCTCACCTCTTGAATCAAGGATAATATCGTCGAAATCATATCCGATTCTTCTACGCTCTGAGCCTCTATCATCCCTGCGTCCGCTTGTTGAATAATTGCGATAATTTCCTGAACCTGATCTCTTACGATCTCTAGTATCGCCATACAGCATCATATCTGTACTATTCACGATGATGTCTGATAAAGCTTTCTTAATGGTTGGAATAAGTACATCCAAGAAGATGTAAGATTTAACATTCGATACATCTTCTGAAATGAACACATCCTTAAATTTACTCATTTCACTTTTCTTTTTGGTCCTAACCTTTCCCGTGACAACCTTGTCTACTTTCTTGGCTCTTTTTTCTTCAGCTTTTTTAGCTTTATGAGAATTTGCTTTGTATTCGTTCATAATTTTCTCCTTCTTAATCAATCATTCTAATTTTTCCAGGTAAAGTAATTCTGGTTCCCGCGATACGATTGTTTCCTCTTTTGAACTGATACGTTAAGTTACTTCTTGCTTTCTTATCTGAAGGGGCCACAGTCTCCCCTTCCCAATGATCAGTAAGAAGAGTGTTAAATTCCATCACCGGACCTTTGTACAAATACCTCGGCATATGTATCACCCCTTAAAAGAAAAAAGAGAAATACCTTGATTTAGGTACTTCCCTTTTCAGAATATAAATTAGTTTTCTTCAGATGTCGTACTATCTGATTCTACCGACTCGGTGTCAACCTCCTTGTATTCGCTCTCTGCAACTACATCATCCTCGGTGTCGTCTTTGTGTCCAGATTTTGCCCCCAAAGCATAGCCGAATAATGTCAACGCCGCCATACCTGAAACTTTCAGGACGGTCGGTCCGTATTTCTTTACTCCTTTCTTTGCTTTACGTGCAAAAGCCTTGACCTTAGATTCTTCTACAACGTCATCCTCGAATTCTTCAACTGTATCATCGAACTCTTCCTCGGAAATTGTTGTAACCTCGTCGTTCATTTCATCATAGTTTTTCTCCATCTTAATTTTCTCCTTTCGGTTTTTATATTCTTTCCATAAAAGTCAATGTATTTTTCGCGACCTACATAAGTTTCGCAAAATCATATCTGGGTGCGATAAGATACTCAAGTGTAATACATGGTCGTCCATCTTCGGCAATCCTTGAGCCGTAAGTGATTTCAAGAAGACCATCGTCTAGGTTCCAACCAAGAATATCCCCCATTTCAGTGTTGCTCAGACCGATTTCATTATAGAAATCATTAAGCGCAGCATACATCTCGTACACCATAATTTCATTGATCTTATTGACCGCAGCTTTTATCGAATTGAGATCTGACTCGAAATATCTTCCGGAAATAGCGTCGTAGCATAACTGGGTACCAGTCCCCGTGATAATTACTTCTTTATTCGTAATCGGATCATCGTGGAGTTTTTTCTGCATAACTTTTTCACCAATCTCTTTGGCTTTTTCTTCTCCGAGGTCATCTCTAATAATGTTTTTATACTCCATCAGAGCTGTTTCGGATAATTTATAAGCAGTTGCCAACGCAGCGTTTCTTTTGGCGTTCACTGAATGGGATCCAAGTATACAGGCTACAGATGCAACTCCGCTAATTGCAGTAGGAATATAACATTTCCATACTTCTTTGACTGTCTCTTTAGGCGTCAACGGTTCATCTTTCTCTGCTTCAGCCTGCTCGATGAGTCTGAGAGCTTTCGGTGTTGCTTTTACTGCCAGGACAGTTGTTGTGATTCCACTGGCTATACCAAGTCCTAACAGAATTTCTGGACTACGTTTGCTAACAGTCCTTCCAACTGACTTGATAATACTTTTCAATGTTACTTTACTCATTGAGTTCTCCTTTCATAAACGAGAAAAATAAAGAGTCCTGATTAGGACTCCTTACTATTTTCTTCGATGTAGTTTTTTAAGTTTTCTTCATTCTGTTTCTGCATCTGTTTATCCGCAGCCCAGCTTGTAGCGATACCTCCAAGTGCTACTGCCACCCAACCAGCTACTTTAACCAGATTAAACATATCGAATTTATTTTTCATAAAACACATCTCCTTTCATAATAGTCACCGTAATTTTTGCGAATCAAAAATAACCAATCTCAGCTTTCCTTGGTGCAAAAGGTAAATCCAAAATATAAAACTCTGTACCATCATCAAGTTTCGCTTTGAAATGATTAAATTCAATCCAGAATTCACTTTCATCCATCGGTTCCCATCCCAGATCATCACCCCACTCAACTGGATCAAGACCGAAGAAATCGTACATTTCGTTGATTGTCGCGCATCCTCGGAGAATGTAATTTCGATTCAGATGGTATTCTGCTGATAATATTTGCTCTAAAGTTGCTTCAAAGAACCTCTTCGAATATTCCTCATACCATAAGACAGGTTTTCCAGAACGATCATCCAACGACAAATCAACATTATCAAACATATACGAAGCCGAAATATGAACTTCTTTCGCACGATCAACGGCAATAGCCTCAATAATCTTGTGATCCGTCTCTTCGCCATACATCTCAATTACTTTTCTTCTGTAATCTTTATAGCTTTGGTCAAGTAATGCATAAGCTGAAGTTATGTTTGCCTGTTTATTACGACTTAAAACATTGGCCGACATTATACAAGTGATTGTGGCAGCACTTACCAAACCTACGGGTAAATACGTTTTGAATCCTATTTGTGCGATCTCCATTTTAGATAGCTTTGATCCTTTTTCTTCTCTGGCATCATCGAGTAATTTAATAGCTTTTGGTGCCGCTCTAGCCGCCGTAATAGCTGTGGCTACAACGCCGATAGAACCCATAACAGATAAAATAGTCCCCGCGTTCTTTTTGATGAATAATTTTGCATTCATGTGCATTCTCCTTTCATGTCATGGTACTTTATTAAAAACCAAAAGAAACAGTGCAGGATTTGAACCTACATTCTTCACATATTATTGTGCTGCTCTACCCAGAATGAGCTACTATTTCTTTATCATAATAGAAACTGTATTTTTCGCGAAAAAAAGAGGAGTCAATAATGACCCCTCAGTTGTTGTTCTTTTACTTCTTATCCCCATATGTTAAAATCGCATATACGAGTAACCCAGATAAAATCGCAATTACTGCTGGCATTCTGACTCCTCCTTTGAGATTTCTTCTTCGTTAGAATCCAATAAGATACCTCCGATTAAGTAACCTACTCCATAGCCGATAAACCATATTGCTGCCAGGAATAAAGCATAGACTTTCCAATGCTTTTTACGCCATTCACAATATGGTTTCCACACCATAGTTTTGTACTCTTTCATAGCTTTTATCATCTTAAATTCCTCCTTTAAAATATTTTCTCATAATAGAATTTGTAAAATACGCGAAAAGCAAGAGCCATTGCTGGCTCCGCCTTATTTCTTTCTTTTAATTAAATGTCTGATAAGTGCTATTATTAATCCGACACATACAATCACATCACCGAATACTATTATACCAGCGATTCCGGTTATTCCTAAACCAATAATCACCACAATAACAATTCCAATGAATAACATTGTTAATAAAGTTAATAATATCATATCTACATCCTCCTTTAGTTTTTTCTCATAAAGGGATATGTATTTTACGCGAAAAGAAAGAGTCCCGGTTAGGACTCAATCTATTCGTGAAGCATTAGGTAAATTAAGTTTGTATATCAAATGAAAACCCAAATATGTCGGTATTTTTATCATGATAAAATCTTTTCTGTTTATAGGGTGTTTCCAACCTATTTTAGTATCTGAAAATACTGCCGCTATTCCAAACAAATCTTTAAGATCACAAACAGTGACAACTCCGTAGTCTCTTAATAGATCATTCCACCTCCTTATAAGAGTATCACGATTCCATACATAGTATTCATTCAAATAAGATGTATCCATATACCTTCACTCCTTTCTCACAATAGTAAATGTAATTTTCGCTAAATATCTCTTCTATCAAAACACGTTTCCCAGCGTTCTCGCTTCATCGGTTTTATCCTGAGACCCCACATGATCTGACGTATGGATACCGTCGGATACAATCCTTCAACACATTCTCCGGAACGCTCATCAAAGAATTTTTTGAATTTTGGGTTCAAATATAAATGGTCCACAAGCCATGGATCTATCTCTGTCCAATAAGTGGATTTTGAGTCCGGAATGTAACGCTGCTGAATAACTGCTAAACCTTTTCGTCCTATCTTATATAAAGTACATCTGCTATATACAGGATGATCACATTGATAAATCACACCATATATGGATGTGTAATATTCAGGCTTGTTATAATAGTATTTCATAATATCCTCCAAAAAGCGAAAAAAAAAGAGCCTATGTCGGTAACATAAGCCCTTTTGGAAATTATTATTTAATTTGTTGGCACATTCGCCAATTTCTGAGTAATTCTTGTTTGTACTTCAAGATAATAAGATAATTCAGCATCGTTCAAATTATCATTTTCAAGATCATCGAATTTCTTAGTCATGTCAGTATATTTTGACATATAATCAGCATAATCTGCCATCATTGATACCACATCATCTGACTCTGAATATTTTGTCATAAAATCGCAGTAGTCATTCATGAAAGTTTCATAGCTATCAATTGCTTCTTTAATATCTGGTCTAATACTATTCGAATCAGTGGATGCCTCAGTTGTTGACGATTCTTCTGCCGGTGCTTCAGTTGGTACCACGGTCTCTTCGATGGTAGATGTGTCTGAACTATTGTCTGCTTCGTTATTCAATTTGCTAAGCCCTATAGCCATAACATTATCGTCACCTAAGAACAGAGAAAGATGATATCCGTCAGTACTATTGGCATAATAACTAACGTCGGATTTACTGAAGTCCACATTAAAACCAGCGTCGGAACATTTGTTTATGTAATTGTTAAAATCGTCTGTGGACACGTCCGGTATCTCAACTGAAATTGAATCATCATGTTCCCAATTTATTCGTCCAACATCTGAATCAGGTTTCGGAAGCATCTTGGCAACTGTCGTGTTAGTTGGCCAATTCAAAGAGCTGTGAAGCTCTGTTTTTTCTTTAGCCTCATACTCTCGTTGACTTTTTGTAGCCGAATATCTGGCAAAAGCAACCAATGCTACGAAAAGAATAACTACTATAAGTAAGATTCTTCCAATTATTCGACCTATACCGCCCTTTTTCTTAGGTTTTTTCTCATCCATAAGCTATTTTCTCCTATCTCTTTATATTGTAAATCCAACAAATATTATAGCACAAAACCAAATAACTGTATATAAAAATAAAAACGAAGACGCCAAGTTTCCCTGACGTCCCGTCTTATCATTTTTTGAAGAATTTTGGTGTAAGAACCTTTCTGATAAATTCTCTACCAGCATCCGAGGTAAATGATCCAGTCTCTTCAAACTTGAATGTGCCTTTAGTCCCCCAAACAACTAATGCTATATAAGCTGCAACCTCGCCAATCGTTAATCCATACTTAACAATACGATCGTTCTTATCAGCATCCATCTGACGAAGTTTTAAATCTGTTTCCACCTCTCTGGCAACATTTTTCAACTCGTAGTCTGTGACGATTTTTTCGATCTCGATTGCTCTGTCGATTAATTTGACAAGACTATCAGCTGTAGTTTTGTATTCGTCTGTACCTATCGACTCATCTTTCAAAGCTGTAAATTCATCCTGAATCTCCTGATGTAATGCCTTTCTCAATTCATCCATTTTGAAGTTCCTCCTTTTATTTTTTCTTCATAAAAGTCCTTGTTATTTTGGCGAATCTTCTTTTCTGAGGATAATAAATTTCTTACTTACGCACCCAGGACCTTCTTGCTCGATTCTGATATTAATTTTATAAAACCCCGTTTTTTCATCGTCGACCGGTTTCATGTAAAAATATCCGTGCATACATCTGAAATAAAGAATCACTGTACAAAACAGAAAACCTGCACCAAATCCTAAAAAATAACACATCATAGATACCATAACAAATTCCTCCTTTATAATTTTCACGCTATCACTATATCTTGAAACACAGTAACCTGCGTACTGTTTTTAAGCTAGATTAAAAATAAAAGAAAGAGCCCTGATTAGGACTCCATCTTTTCAAATACTTCTTTTGTATAATATTTTTTGAGACATCTTTCTTTTTCGTATTTAGCAACCTTGGTTATAATTTTGCTCATGAAATCATTATTCTTAGATAAGTCTTCTAACAGATCCGAAGGTGTATAATCATTCTCACATGCTGTAAGTAACCCTATCGAGTATCCCTTACCTATTGCGAACCATGCTTCGGTCAATCCACCCACAATACCTACAATAACTCCTGCTTTCATAATTTTATTCATTTTATTGCCTCCTTTAAAAAATTTTTCTCATAATAGTCAATGTGATTTGCGCGAAAAGTGAAAGTCCTTGTGGACCTCACTCATTTGATTGTCATAAAACACGGTATTTTGAGTTCTTTCTTTTTTGGTTTCAATGCTTCATTTTTAGCTTCTGCCATAGCATACTGATAAATCATAGCTATCTCATCCTGGTAAACGCTATGTACTAACTTGATCAAGCTATCAAATTCTGCTTCTGAATTTGTTTTGCTTTTCAACTTATACGCTGCGTCTACCATTTTGGTATATTTCTCAGTTGCTGTTGTTACTAAAGCCATAAAATTTGTTGTCTCCATTTTAACTTCTCCTTTATGTTTTCATGTTTTTCTCCATAAAGGTGGATGTAATTTTCGCGAAAAAGAAAGAGTCCAATTAGGACTCAATCTTCTGTAACAATTTTTACGTTTTCTCTGTAATATTTAAGAAATTCTTCCCTTGTCATACCACAACGACTCGCTTTAAATGGATTAAAACCTTCTTTAACCTCGTAGTGACATTTCACATGATCTGATCGTTCCCATTCACTTTCGATAATGAATTCTTCCCACGTGTGATCGCTCCATGCCACAAAAACGGAATTAAAACGTTCATGTCTCATTGCTCTCGCGAATATTGTGCGTTTTTCATTGTTCATAACAACATCCTCCTTAAAATATTTTCTCATAATAGGAGTTGTAATTCACGCGGATCCTATTGACCTGCTCTGTCGTCATGCTATATAATAAAAACAAAAAAGAGGTGTTCCTTATGATGACAGAAGAAGAACTCAAAAGAGAGCTTGCCGCTGGCAACCCTGTATGTCCAGAATGTTGTGATGCCGTAATGGAACTCGAATATGACTCAAGAGGAGATAGAGTCTTTGTGTGTCCAGAATGCGGGTTTGATATCGAAGAAGATGTGTATGGCTACCCAACATTTGCTCTATATGCTAGAAAATATGGATACGTTCACATATATCAAGATGATTACGAGGACGAACCTGATGAGGGATGTATTGCTTGTGGAGGATCATATCCAGATTGCAAAACATCCTGTAGCAGATTCGATGATTAATTGACCAAAGAGATTGGCAGATATGTCAGTCTCTTTCTTTATTTAATATCCAGAAGAATTTTCTGTAAGCTAAGTAATATACTTCCTTACAACACGGTATACCCATTTTGACTTTTAAAGCATCGTATGATAATCCCTCGGTCACACCTCTTACTATGTACGGAGCCAATTCCGGATCTGTTTTCTCCGCTGCTCTCCAGATCATATCCATTCGTTCTGAATAAAACGCTTTCATAATCCCTATTCTCTCAGTCGGATTCGAAATGTGTTTCGCCTTTCCAAATGTAGCCAAATCAGCCGGTCTACTGAGTAATCCGTCAATAGCTTCATATGTTTTCTTCCATATCGGATATTGTCTGCAAAAATGCTTCAACTCATATGTTCTATGTTTCTCAAGCCAATATGGATTTTTCTTAGATACTTCTGATCTTATCGTAGTTCCCATCATCTTCCCTCCCATATATAACCAGTCTCTTCGAACAGTTTTTTCGGCGAAATATAATAATTTATTCTTCCAAATTTACTATTCATCTGTTCTATGGATACTACCGGTTTCCCGTTTCGAGTAGCTGTACCAATGTTTAAATATCCGGTAATTAGTCCAGCTCGAACCCATGTCGCATCCTTACCATAGACCTTTGCAGCGACTGCGACCGGTACCGATCCAGTTCCAAATACTATTGAATCCATTTTGATTCCTCCTTTCGAAATGTTATTCTAGGTTAGATATGGTGATTTGTTAAAACAAAAACGGGGAGATGTTAAGGAGCTTTTTTCTCTTTTCGCCAACGTTTCATTGTCATTTCTGATGGATAATCCTCAAAACCAAGAGTATCTGAATCTATCAGACCTTCCACAACGCCATCTATAATATCAGCTTCGTAATGTTTATGAGGATATATGTTGTGCGGTAAAATTCGAACAGTATGTCCACATTTTTCACATTTGAGTTTTTCAACTAAGACTTTTTCTTTCACGCCACCTTTTCTTCGAACAATTCTCCATACAACGTCATGATGTCTCAACTGTCCATTACATTTCTCACATCGTCCCAATTTTTCCATATTTTATCTCCTATCCAATAAGTTTTGCGTAAAAAATATTAAATAAGAATGTATGTTCAATTCAATAGGGAATTACTGGTAATTATATTGGAAAATATTTCCATTGACATATTCTGGAAAGGTGTGTATTATTACCTCACAAAAACGAAAGGAGTCGATGTTATGTTAATCAAATGTCCGGAATGTGAATTGCAGATCAGTGATAAGGCTTTGGCTTGCCCTCATTGTGGACTGCCACTCAAGAAAGAGGTGACCAAGAAACGACGTCCAACAAAAGGACGAATGAAATTACCAAATGGTTTCGGAAGTATTACTGAAATAAAAGGTAGAAATTTAAGGAACCCTTTCAGAGTTAGAGTTTGTGTTGGTAAAACACCAGAAGGACGACCTGTGTTGAAAGCGTTAAAACCAGAATCAATGTTCAAGACATATAACGATGCATATGCTGCCTTAATGGAATATAATAAAAATCCATATGATCTCAACCTGGATATCACCGTACAAGAACTGTATGACAAATGGACTTCTGACTATTTTGCAAATATAAAGGAAGCCTCGCAACGCACTATTATGTCTGCATGGGCGTACTGCTCATCCGTTTATTCAATGCGAGCTAAAGATGTACGTGTCAGACATATAAAGGGATGTATCGAGGAAGGATTTCGTATCGAGACTCGTGGTAAAAAGAAGGGGGAAAAGATTCGCCCAACAGCTGATATGAAATCACGTATTAAATCCATGTTCAATCTCATGTTTGATTATGCCGTTGAGTATGAGATAGTTCCTACGAACTACGCTAGAATGTTTGAATTATCAGACGATATAGTGGTTGAGAAGGAAAAGAGTAAAGTCCCTCATATCGTATTCACAAATGAAGAAGTCGAAAAGTTATGGGATAATGTTGGAAAAGTGAAATATGTTGACTGGATAATCATTCAATGTTATATGGGCTGGCGACCACAGGAATTAGCTACTCTCCAACTCGATGAGGTAAACATTGATGAATGGTATATGCAAGCCGGAATGAAGACAGATGCTGGAAAACAGAGAATAGTTCCAATACATACAAAAATAAAAGAACTTGTTATGAATAATTATAAAATCGCTACTGAGCTCGGAAGTGAATATCTATTTAATGATAAAGGTCAGACTCATGCTGGATCTTATAAGGTAACTTATGATAAATACCGACATAGGTTCGAAAAAGTCATTAATCAGCTCGGCTTAAATCCAGAACATAGACCTCACGATCCTCGTGTGACGTTTGCCACTAGATGTAAGAAAGCGGGCGTCGATGAATATGCACTCAAAGAGATGATGGGACATACGGTTAAAGATATAACAGAATCTGTATATACAGTTCGAGATGTCGAATGGCTGCGTGAAGATTTGGAAAAAATGCAATAGAAAAGGGAACTGCTCACTTAGAACAGCTCCCTATAAATTTAGCAATAAGTTGTCAAACGCGAGTTGTCAAACAGTAGTCAAACCATTGTCAAACGACACGCTTTTTACCACCTTTTAACACTATTTTATACTACCAAAATCGGCTAAAATTCGGTATTTCTTAGAATTTACCTGCGTCAGCAGCTTCCTGTACGGCAACTGCAAAGTAGGTAAAATCAATACATACCGGTTCAATGTTGTCAAATGACAGACAAGTAAATCACAATTATATACCGTTAATCACCATTATTTAGTTCTAAGTTAAGCAAACTATATCACTTTTTCAATCTCGTTTCAAGGCAAAATTAAGAGGCCCTGTCGTAGTGACGGAGCCTCCATTTTTGATTATTTATCGACTAAAAATTCCTGCAGCTTATCTCTGGTTTCTTTCATCTTCTCAATACCGTTACCAGTGACCTCATGATTTATGATGACCAACAGACACTTTAAAATCATTTGAGTAGACTCCTCAGAATCTTTCAGCCTGCGATTATCTTTATCAAGAAGTTCGGAATGTCTCTTAACGACTGCCTTCAAATCATCACTTGGTTTTCGCAGTTCTTTGATAATCTTCCACATCCCCCAGAGACCACCTATAAGCGTACAAAGCCATATAATCTGATCGGATGTTATCACAAATCCGGTTGTTGGCATCATTCATCCTCCTCGGAATCAATTGTATTCTTACCTTCAATAAATGATTTGAACCCCTGATGTAACCCGGTAGAAGCCAGACCCATAACGGCTCCGTATACAATGGATTCCACTGACGGTTTATTCACTACGGCATTCATCACCGCACCAACGACAGCAAGGATAACCGGAATGTCATCGTTTGAAATCCATTTTAAAAAAGTCGCGTGTTTGATGATATATCCAACCACCAGACAAGCGACTACAACTACAAGTACAAAATGTTCAGTTAATACTGTAAAATCCATAATATAATCCTCCTTAATTTAAACACCAATAACATGACGTAATACGAAAGCCTTGCTATTCAATTTTATACCACTTGACGAAGTGGTATTTTCATTCATATTATTTGAATTACCTTTTATTTCGGTATCACTTATGTATAAATACTTAGTTCCGAAAACACTTAAATCAGCGTTACCAAGAAAAAACGTATGACCTCCGCCAGGATGGGTAGCCACTTCTTTTTTCGGGATAAAATGACATGAGAAGGTGTGATCCACGGCTCCACCATTAACATATCTTGAAAACACAAGAACGATTCCATTAGCCATAAGACTTACAGGTGCCTTCAAACTGATTGTATGATTATCTGACATATATAACACACCGGACCATAGCGTCATCTGATCATCACCATATCTGCACCCATTTATTTCCATAGGGCTTGATACAGTGGCTACATCCGGAAATATGGTAAAATTATTTATCTTTTTACCATCTCGAACCTTATATTTAATAGAAGCCGTATTAACATCACTCGCATCATACGATGCCGATATTACCTTATCTTTCTTCTTGTTATTGACATCTATACAAGCATTATACGATCCGGTGTCAGCTGTTGCTTCAAATCCTGCATACTGGTAATCGGATTCTACGGCTGATACGTCTACGTACTTATTACCTCTCACAGAAATCCATTCTGATAAGATTTCCATAATATTCGTATGGTCACTATCGTCCTTATTGAATAAAATCTTACCTAAACCATTACAGAGTGAGATAACTGCCTTCGGATTATCCTTACCAAGCTCGATCAGTGTCTCAGCAAAACTCGCCAGAACCTTATCACCTTCGCGGATGTCAATTTCATCAGCTCCGATAAGTACATTCTTTTTAAGTTTAGAATTTCTGAGATCTCCAACGATCAATCCCAAATCATTGAAACCGAGGTAATTGGCTGCGGTCTTACCGGCTTCTTCGGCATCTTCCATTCGCGCTGCAGGGGATGATGTGTTACCCATTACAATAGCGGAGTGATTTGAGATATTTACAATAACCCTTTCACCGATTTTCGTATTGACAGTTGTAGTGAATGGGGTGATAATATCCGAGCCATCCAGCTTAACATAATTAGAACCACCGCTTTCCACGATGGTTCCGTATCGAATATTTGGTTCTTTTTTAGCCCTATTATCTTTCGCAGCTTTTACAAACTGGTCTATAACTTCTTTTGATAAACTCATTTAATCACCTTCTTTCAGACGGGCTCGTCAATTAGGATGTCTGATGTTTCAACTCCTTGTTGCATTTTTTGAATCAATTGATACAGGGCATTTCCAAATTCTTCTGGAGATCCGGTATAACCTGCCTTGGTAGCACCAATGTAGATGCTTCCAGCAATATCTACTTTCACACCATTAAAATCTGTTATCATTATCGTTCCAGAATCTGTAATATATAAAGCATTACCGATCAGCTTTTTATCTTTTGCAAGTTTTGCTTCAGTTACCCGGCAGATTTGCAGGAAACTATTGGACGGTTCTTCTCCACGGATTACAATGTTTTCCTCATTAACATCGTAAAGATACATACCTCGGATAGATGTCTTGTAATATTCTCCCGTACTGGTCTGACATCCATTTGCTGTATTTGTGAGGTTTATATAACCGTCTGTTCCTGTTGCTGACTCTGGTATTGTAAAAATATATCCGGGTCTATCATCTCCATAAATAGAGGATTTTATTTTATATGTTTTTGGTATCCATTTGTTGCCTCCTGGAAAATAGATACGAAACGCAACATTCGCACCGCCTGAATTGTTCTCATAAGAATCAAAACCTAACTCATAAGTATGACCCGCTTTGAAAGTGCCATTTGGAAATATCCAACGTAATCCTGACCAGTCTGCAAAATCATTTGGCTTATCCCAGATAATATCGAAATCATAATCATCGATCTGGTTCACAGTATAGCAGATTTTAAGATTGTTATTGTTCGTAGCCGCATCCAATTTCGGGATCAGGTTTGTGTACCAGTCTTTTGTAATATCTTCACCATATTCATCTATATCAACAACATAGAAATTGGATAGTCCAAACGTCTCTCCTACGGCTCCATTAAAGCAGATCCTAACTTTCCATATCTCATCCTCCGTATCCTCTGGAATTGTCACAGTTCGCACGCATCCATAGAAATTGTTCCCGTAATAGGACGATACTCCATTCATATTTATGCTTTTTGGCATATATGTCCACGACACTGGTGCAGGTTCATATGCGTTGAAGCCCCATGAATAACCATTCGTAGCATCCACCGTAAAACCAAATTCCAATGTATGCCCTTTTTTATCGGTGATATCTACTTCAACATATGCGTTGATCTGGGTAACATTCAGTCTTGTCAAACGTATACTGTTTGTCTGGTAATCTACCATATCGACTGTTGCGATTCCTGTTTTCGCAGTAGTTTCCAGATTTTTTATGAAATTCTGGGCAGAAACATAATTGGTCAGCACCAGCTCCTTCCCCCAGTCATCGATCATCATACGATGATAAATGTTCGCGGTAGATTTTGCCGAAGTCTGTATCTCTTCTACATTTTTTTCAATAGACTCCAGGCGGTAATCCGTCTCATACATATATTGTGAAGAGCCTTTGAACAGATTCTTGATGCGGACACCATCAACATAAATAAAAACCTTGTTTAAGCTCTTTAGATTAACAGTATCCCCCGGGGATAGGTTACTTCCCCGGATCACTTCCAAAGTATGCCCATTTGCACAGAGTTTATAATGTCCTTTCTCTACCCGCATGATGTTATATTCCTCATCTTCTGGTATCAGCAGTTCATCAAAAAAGGCAGGCATATCCCATGTACGCAATCCATTCAGATCAATGTAATGGGCTTTACAGCAAAGGCTGTCACATACGAGATATGTAGCCAGTTCGTAGAACTCTTCATCCGACAATTCTTCACCGGCACCTGTACCATACAGGTAATCATTGATCACAACTTTTGCACCGATTTTGTCATACCAGTCCTGGTAATAATTCCATACACTTTCCGTACCATTCACATGACGCCACAGTGGTCTCTTTTGAAATCCAACCTGAGAATGCGTACTTTCCAGAAGCATATAATCGTCCGGCCCTATGGAAGAAGGCAGGCCATTCGGATTTGCTGTGCTCACAGTATCAGCGTACCAATCCTCTGACAGCTGATTAGGAAATGCCGCAAGTCCTTTTCCATGCGTATAATTCACTAGCTGAATATACTTTTCTCGCAATACTTTAGAAAAACCCTGATTGATTCTTCCTTCTTCTGTCTCCATACCGGCATCATCATAAAAACATCCATCAAGAGATATGCCCCCTTCGTATAGATCAACATATTTGTCTTCTGTATGCTCTACACCATTGTCATCTGTCCAGGTATAGGTTTCGATGAATTCTCTCTTTCCACTTTTTGTACCGCCAATATGTGCAGCATACTCAAGCAGTTGGAATATTTCCCATTTCGTATGGATACGGACAGCTCCGGGATGTTTTGAGGCTTCCGCTTCATCCCAATAACCACCTTTCCCAAGAATATGGCTCCAATCACCATCTCTTCTCCAGGAAGCAATCGTAATATAGTAAAAGATTTTGAGATCTGGATTCAATGCACGAGCTTTTGCGATGATTCCCAATTGACGTTTTTTATCTTCTTCCGTAAAACTTCCAGCATACAAAGTTCCACCGGCAACTACGATTTCGTTTTGGGCGATAACTGCTGCTGCTTCATCATCATTTTGACCATAGTCATAGAAATTATGGTACCACAGGCAAGCCTTACCAAGCTGTCTGCGTTTTCCTTTTCTTTCGTCATACTGAACTTTGTCCAGCACCTCATCCAACCTGGTACCTTCATCGTCAACCTGGATGGCGTGAGACTCAATCAAGGGAAAATCCTGGTTGTTGGCCTGTGTGATGCCCGAGATAAGTTCTACAGATCCGTTGTATTTTGCCATGTCTACCCTCCTATGTTACCTTGACTGTTTTCTTTCCTATATTGCTGTTATCTGACCGGTAGACTGTATATTCTTCCGTATAGCCGCTCAGATTCATAAAATCAAGTGTGCTTACCTTTGCAAAGCCACCATCGAATCCACCAACATTAAACACTGGTGTCCCGTATCTGGACGGAAGGGCATACCATACATACTGATCTGCCCCGCTGTCTATAGTAAATGTTTTTGTACGGTTCGCCTGCAGGGATCTGGTTAAACCCCGGATGAATGCACTGTCCAGTTTTGCGGGGTTACTAGACACACCGTAATAGATTCCATTAAAAAACAATATCGCTGTTTCCCCATGTACCATTTTGCCCTTTTCGTCGGTGACGACAATCGTGAATGTGTGGTCTGTTGTTATCGTTGCATTATCAATAGTTATTGATTGTTTATTTGTTAATTTTCCACTTAATAACGTATCATCTACGGTTACGAGCTTAGGAATTTTATTCAATTCCCATGTTAAAGTGATATCGGTAATTGTACTTCCTTTTTCTGCAATATTGATACTATTGATAAATGACAAAATTTCCATAGAGATGTACTGAATATCTGATATCTGTTTTTTCATACGCTTGAATTGATGACTAACGACTTTAGCATCGGCAAAATCTCCAGAAATCATCAATGTTGTATCTGATCTCCATAGTTTCTCTGTAAATACGGCTGTCTCAGTAACTTTACAACCTGGTGTACAATTGATAGACTGACTTGTAACTTTGGCTTTTACACCTCGAAGTCCTGCCCCGCTATGATTGAATCGAACGCAATCACCGAGTCGAACCGGACAATAGCCATGCGAATAGGTAACTGTATACTCGATCATGGATAATGTCTCCAAAAGCTGCTCAGCATATTCATCAAGCTGCTCCTGAGACGGGGTACCAGACATATCTGGATTCGTAGTACGATGTATGATTTTTCGACCCCTACTAATGGTAGATGTGGGGCTATTCGGATCATCATTGATTGCCGTAGCTACATAATTCATCTCGTTTTGTGAATATACAACTTCCACAATATTCGGAACTCCGTATAAATCCCTACTTATCTTAAAACTCGGATACAATATTGAACAATTCCCATCATCATACGTCCAAACTGGCTGTAAAGAAGCCACGTCCTGCTCCGGAAGGAATAGAACGCGGCCCATTTCATCAAGTCCAAATTTCTTTTTCGCATTTGCTATTAAATCTGAACAAAACGTAAGCCAGGTATCGTCGGTATTTGCAACAAAATCATTGTAGAGCTTATCATCACTTTTAGCCGCTACTATCGGAGCACGCATATGTTCTCTCATAATACGGTAAGCGTTCTCCATTACATTCTCATCCTTCAGAATCGAATAGCCAACCGGCGGCGGATTTTCTTTGAGTTCAAGTAATGGTGTGTAAGCATCCATCGTAACATCTGTTTTCGTACCGTCAAACTCTGTTTCCGGTGTCTGAACCAGAAATGTCCCAAGAGGTTTTCTGTCCGTTATTCCATTTTGACTTACAATCAGGTATACGCGAACATAACACTCGTCGATAGCCCCAACAGCCTCTATCGAAGCAGAGCCAAGGGTTTCCGAACTCTCATCCCTGTCAATAATGCTCTTGATTATGTTTGTAAGTTTCTTATCGTCCCGCCAGGTATCCGGATTGACGGTATGATACTCGAATGTCTGTTGCATTGATTTAGTCCAGTCGATCAATTTACATCTCTCCTTCTACTCTGGTGATTTCTAATGTAACTGGTATAGTCGCCTCACAATGGTTCTGACTAAACGATACAGATATGTTGGCCCAGTATCCGCTTCCGGATGGTTCTCTGACATATACATCTCCAGTCCACCCAGCGAGTCTTCGTAAAGCATAAAGTGTATCTGTGTCATAATGCGGAATCTCAGTCTTCCAAGTAGACGTTTCTCCAAGTTGAGTGCCATAGTAACTTACCGGACGTTTTCTTCCGACATACTTCACTAAAGATACGTCAATGTCGTTCTTATCAGAAACATCTATATTATAAGGAAGGATTACTCTCGATCCAGTCCACGATGGTTCTTCTGTCTCATCCGCTTCATTGGTTTCTGAAGACACTAGGTTATTCCATTCTTCATCCCACTGTAAGATAATTGACGTTTCCCCGATTGGTTCCCCCGGCACATCTGTAAAGCTAACCGCTCCTGTTTTTTTAGAGATAGCTATAATACGATACCGTCCGTAATCGAGAGCTGGATGAGGGTCAGTTATGTAAGTATTTTTGGTATTATCCAAACCTGTAGCAATCTCAATGAATTCACCGGTATAATCTCTCCTGTATGCAGACAGAGTTATATCTTCAACCAATGTTCCTACCGCATCCGCATACTCATCTTCCACCGGTATTTCATCCGGCTCAGTTTCACCATCGCCAGTGATGCCTAATTCTTCATCCCCATAATACACATCCTCGTATTCTACACAATAAGGTCGAATAGTCATTGAATACGTATCCGGATTATATCCAAATTCTGCAGTTGGTGAATACTGTGTATCGGAGTCCCAATCAACGATTATCTCCGATTCTGCATCCGCACTGAGTCCAGAATTCATAGTGACTGTACACTGTATCTTATATCTCTTTCCGTTTTCAAGATCTATATTCTCAGCTGATATGGAAATATTCAAATCCGTATCTATGTCGAAATATTTGGAATAGATTTCATCATTCGCACTTACCCAGACCGTATTACCGATTTGATCTAATGTCTGATAATCTTCCATAGACAGGACAGACACATGATATCCTATTGGTTTCTGAGTAGTAGGAGTAGCTGAACCCGTTACTTTAAACGGAAATTGTCGAAGTGACTCAATATCATTTCCATTTTGATCGGTTACGTGCATCTCAAGCACTGGTGAACCATAGATATCTATGGTTCTTTGAACAGACCACTCACTATACTCACCAGAGATTCCAGCTGTTCGAACTCGCCATTTGATAGATGCTCCTTCGGAATAGCCAGATGTATCTATTGGATAGGTATAAGTTTTCTCAGTCTCTTCCTCATCTGGAGTATACTCATTTTCGAAATTAAGTATAGTCTCTCCGTTATCAATTTCGATTTCGGCTTTACGCTGTTTCGAGCCATCGACTGAATTATGAACCCAATACAATGTAAGAGGTTCGCCAACAATTGCTGTGGTAGTACTAGACCAAGTAGTAGGAGCGGACGGTTTCTTACCAAGAATAATGGATTTAATCGGGGTCCATCCAACAGAATTACCCTGATCGTTCGACGCTCTCAGACGGAAAAAGTACTCACTACCTGGTTCCAGACCGGAGATTTCCATATGAGTAACATTCTCAACAGTCTTACTCGTCACTTCGTCTTGGTTACTGTCGAAGTAATCCCTCTTTGTCGTATATTGCACTTCATACTTAGTAGCGTTAGTTATCTTAGCCCAAGTGAGTTTAACCGATGTTGAAGTGAGTGCGACTAATGTTGAGATTTCTTTTGGTGTTCCCGGTAGCACAGAAATCTCAGAGGAATAATCAGACCAATCACTCACTAATTTATTTCGTATAGCCCTACAACGTACTTTATACTTAGCGTCTGGACCAATGTTAAACGAATAGGATGCACTTCTTGCAACAACCTTGGCTTTACCAGTTTTGTATTTTTTATTATTTTTTGTTACGTAAAACTCTATTTCTTGTGCCTGATTCACACCGGTTGCAATATTGTCAAGCTGAACTCGAATTTTCCATTTATCCAATATTATAGTCGGCGCTGACGGTTTATCGGGAACTTCGGCTACATTTAAAGTAATTGTCACCGTTTTAGACCAATTCGCATACCAATAATAGACCTCTGTGTTATTTACTTTATGTTTATCCGCGATGGGTCTTACTGTAAAACGTATTTGTTTTGCATTTGCCGGAGGTGTATAAGTTGATTGTCTAAAACTCTCTTGGTTATCAGAACCAAGAAACCATATGCCATTTCCAGTGTTATACCACCACCGACATGCATAATAATCTGTATGTGACTTACCCCAAGCCCAAGTGGCAAAGAATAAACCATCCGAATTCGACTGTTCCCCGATAGCTGTAATCATCGGAGTCATAGCATTATTCGTTGTCGCTTTTATACGCCCTTTAGGATTATCCAGTTTAAGGGACTGGCCTATAAATATTCTATATTTCGGTCCTGGAATATGGTTGATATTCGCAAGCCTTTTCATAGCAGCCGTCGAATTTGAACCATATTTATAAGTAGGATTATACTTTTTGGCGATAGACCATAAGCTATCGCCTCTTTTCACCAAATATGTAGCCACAATCTACCGCCTCCCTTCTATTCTTAATGCTCTTGCCAGAGATGAAACAGCGTCAGAGACTTCTGTTCCGCTCTCATAAGTAACGCCATTCACACTATTATAGGTGTTTCCGACGTTACCAAGATCTTTTCTAAGTTTATTGATAGCATATACAACATCATCGTTAGTTCCATTTTGACGATTCTCTCTCATCATAGATCCTATCGCTCGAATATTCATCTCAGCACCAATGTTCGCGTCATTAAACATTCCACTTATGCTGTTAGCCTGATTCTTTACATTCGTAAGATCAATAACTGGGGTGATTGTAGGAGTAGAATCCATATCACTGGTTATTATATCAGAAACATGTGCTATAGCATCGGATATAGCCTGTACGCCAGTTTCACCCATTCCATAACCGGTACTATATACTTTCTTTGTCATTCCGGTTATACCTATAACAAGACCTTGACCAAGCCATTTACCAGACTGCTCAGCAAGTTTTGATGGTGAATGAGACTTCTGACCATCGTTAATACCTCTGGCACCAGCAGCACCTACAGCATAACCAGCAGCATAAGCCGCAGACACCTGAGACTGAACACCATTTACATATCCTGCTCCAAGATTGACGCCGCTTGAATAGCCAGAACCGGACCAAGCCGCTGATGCAGATGCCGCCGCTGATGCAAGTGAACCACCTGCCTGAGCTGCAGAACCAACCTGAGCAAGAATCGCTTTTACAAAACTTGTCGCCAATTTGGTACCTGAACTGGAGAATGATGATGTCTGACTGTTGATAGAAGTCTCCATAGAAGACACCATTTTAGATGCTGCTGAAGTAGCGGACCCAGAATTTGATGACAGACCTGATGACAACGCCTTAGATAAATTCGAACCGACATTTGTGATCTTACCAACGCCCTTACTGAATGTGGATGCGACCTGACTGATCTGAGTTTCACCTAAGGATTTAACAGCTGATTTGAAGCTTGCCACACCACTCGTATCTATTCCGGAAAGACTTCGTATGAAGTTCGCAAGCTTCTGAGCTGCGGAAATAGAGCTCGATACCGTACCCTCATTGACGCTTGCTGTTTTTTCAGAATAATCTTGTATACTTTCACCTATCGGAGATGGTTTGAAGTTCTCAACACCCGAAGTATCGAGACCTGATAGGCTACTGATTAACGATTTCAGACGCATTGCCGCCGTTACAGATTTCGACACTGCGCCGACATCTATATCATTAACATTATCCGCATATCCAGCAATAGCCTCTCCTATTGAGATAATACCGCCGCCGTAAGCACTACCTGAGAATGCCTCAAAATTTGTAGTATCCAAATCAGTGAGATTGGTTGCGAACGCTTTCAGCTTATCACCAACTGATATAGCAGAATCCATTTTACCGACATCTATCTCACTGACTGATGTACTAAAATTACTGATAGCAGAACCGAAATCTGATATCCGGTCGCCAAAGTCAGACAGATTTAGTTTACCATCAAACAAACGTTCTTCAGGAATAGCTTTCTGAAGTTCTGTAAGCATCTTGCCTGCTTTAGAAGCAGTATCTACGGCTTCGGCATCAACTCCGCCATTCTGAGTCAACGATTGTGAAACTTTCGTAATAGCTTGTCCGAAACCGGAAGCCTCTTCTCCAAACTTTCCGAGGTCTTTAGAACCCTCGAATAATTTATCAACGAAACCTGGTTCTGACGGCAGGTTATTCTTTAAAGCAACTAAAAGTTTACCGGCGTTTGCCGCAGCCTCAATGTTTGTAGAATCAACTGACTGCTGCGAAAAAGCTTTAGATATGTTCGCTATAGCTTGTCCGAATTCCTGAGCCTCTTCTCCAAACTTTCCGAGGTCTTTACTATAAGCGAATAAACTCGTCAGGATTCCTGGATCAGATGGTAAACTCTCTTTTAATGACGATAATAACTTACCGGCGTTTGCCGCAGCCTCAATGTTTGTAGAATCAACAGGGTTATTGCTAAATGCTTTTGATATAGATGCGATAGCGTTACCGTACTCTTGAACCTGATTTCCAAAATCACCAAGGTCTTTATTGCCTGTAAAGAATTGTTTTAAACCACCAATAGGCGTTATAGATGCCTGAAGTGCCGTAAGCATTTTACCAACGTTTGTCGCAGCTTCGATAGCATCTGTGTTTAAGTTACCACTGCTTATTTTCTCCGAAAAACCAAACACAGCATCTCCAAACTGATCTAACTGCTCTTTGAATCTATCCATGGATGATGTTCCGGTTATAAATGTCGCAATAGAATCCATAATAGATCCACTGCCTAAAGAAGTAATCATCTTACCGAGATTTGTAACACTATTGAGTGCTCCAGTATCAATAGAATTAAGCCCGCTTATAAACGGAGCGAGGTTATCCATAAACTGTGACAGATCAGACCCCATCTGTGGTAAATTCGAAGTTATACCTGAAGCGAATCCCCCAACAATATTTCCGAAGAACGCCCCAAGACCGTAACCAAGCTTCTCTAATACCTGGATACCGCCATCGAGAAATTCCTGTGCTCCTGGTATGAGACTTACCAAACCAGCGATACCAACCAATACCGCCGAAATACCAGCCACAACGGATACCATTTTGACAGCCCCCATTGCTGCCGCGCCGCCAACTGCTCCAATCTTACTCATTATCAGGCAAGACGCCGAGAACGTAAGCATGAGAGTTGTTAAAGATGCCACGCTTACTATGGTCGACTCAATTGGTAAACTTGCTATCAAATAAATAGCACCAGCCAACACTGCTATAGTCGCGGTCATTGTGATAAGTATTGGTAACGATCCAGTAATGTTACTTCCGGCTTTCTCTATGACAGCAAACATAGCCATCAGCACACCAAGACCGGTTGCAGCGACTATCAATTTACTCGTATCAATCATTGAAAGCACAGCTACCGATGCCGCCATCACTGCTATAGCTGCGGTCATCGCGATAATACTGCCTTTCATATCGGTAGCACCTTGAGTCATCTTTATCATAAGAGACATAATCGCTCCGAGAGCTGCTATGGCAGCAACACCTTTCACTAAGCCTCCAATGTCAATGAGACTGAGTAAAATTGTAACACCTGCTAAAAGACCAATAGCGGCTGACATAGCCATTATTGTCGCGGACACTTTCGCTATTTGCACGTCGGTTCCAATAGATGTCACCATGACAAGTAGTTTAAGGAATCCTATGAATCCTGCCATGAATGCGATACCTTTTACTATATCTCCAAAATTCAAATAGCCAATGAGTTTAATTACTCCAACAAGAATCAGCATTGACGCTGATATAGCAAGCAATAATTTACCAAGATCAAGGACATTATCTTCCTCACCGCATTTTGTGATTTTGGCTAAAACTCCGACGAATACTAAAAAAGCACCAGCGAATGCTGCACCTTTAATCATAGCTTCAGGACTTAATCCATCCACTAATTTCACTACAGCCACCATAGCTGCTAAAGCTATAGCCATAGATTTTACCATATTGCCAAGTGCTTCTGGGTCAGAATCTTTGTCGGTGATATGCGTTATACCAGCTAAAGCGGCTACGAATATTCCAAAACCGACTATAAACGCACCTGATTTTCCAAGATCAGGCCACGATATTCCAGCTAATATTTTAGCGACAACAGCTAATACCAAAACACTTGTAGCCATCTTTTTAAGAACCGCTCCAAGTTTATCTATATTTTCAGCTGATGCTTCTTTCACGAAAGCTCCATAAGCAACTATTACCCCAGCCATCATACCGACTATGATTAATAATCCACCAAAACCTTTTATCATTTCACTGGCATTCATAGTGCTGAGCAGCTTAACTGACGCAGACATTAAAAGTAATGCTGTGGAAATAGCAACAAAACCTTTCTTCAAACCTTCAACCTTAATACCCTCACGAGAAATCGAGGTGGATAACGTTCCCATTTTCGCCATAAGGGCATATAAAAATCCAAGGACAACTGCTAATACTGATATAGCACCAACAGCACTCCATAATTTTCCAGTATCCAACTGAGCTAACACCCATACAGCTGCAGCCATGATAGCCAAACCTTCGGCCATTTCTTTAAGACCCTCAGCTTTTGTTTTAAAAGCATTTGCTTTAATCTGTTTAGCAAAAGCGTTCATAATCTTCGGAACTCTTTTTAGTATTTTCTGAATATTTTTAGTTGAGGCTTCGATAAGCTCTGCAGAGCTTGATAATATATCTCCAACACCCTCGAATGGTGCTGCAAATTTATCAATAGTATCGACAGCTTTCTTTGTGGTTAATGTGAGAAGAATTGCTATACCTGCTGGAAATGCTTTTTCAATTACATTCGACATAGAAGATAATCCATCTTGGAATCCTTCACCAATGTTTTTAGATACTTTTTCACCGGCGGATTTCAATGGTGAAGCCTGTACCGTTGTTGAAAGAGCATCTGTGATAGCATTTACAATTTCTGCTCCAAAGTTTAGAATATGTGATATAATAGATTTATTACCTTCGTCAAGACCATCTTGAAAAGATTCGAAAATGTTTTCACCAGCTTCAAATAATTCGCTCGGAATACATGACAAACCGCCTTCCGTGAGATTTTTGAACTTACTTCCAATTTTCTCCCAAGCAGAATCCCAGTCCATGTTCTCCAATTCACTGACAAAGTTCTTCGCCTGTGGCGTATTTTTCAAAATTGATATAAACTCTTTTATAGCATTTATACCCATTTCGACACCAGATGCCATTCCTTTAAAGGTAGCTTCAACTAATTTATTCTCAAATAAAAAGTCTCCGAATTTGACGATCATATCACCTGCTCTGGCGGTAAGATCAAGCATGTCCATATCGAGTGCTTTAAGCACCATGGATAAAGCCGTTATTGCAAATCGGATACCTCCTCCGGATATAGTTCCACCTATCTTAAAAAGAGTGAACAAACCTTTCATGGTTCGTCTGAGTTTGTCTGCGTTCTCATCAGATATGATAAGTCCTGATGTAAATTTATGTAACGCTGCTATAGCATTATATAAATCAAGAGAAGAAATTGGCTCGAAGGTTTCCCTCCATGCTTTCCCAGAAGCACCGAATACTTTACATAAAGCTTCCCAAACATTCTTGAATGAATTGAGAAGTAACGATCTACCATCTAATAAACTCATATCGTTGAGTATATCGGAAATTGGTATACCTGTTTTCTTTGATTGTTCTTCAAACTGCCTAAGAGCTTCAACCTCATCTTTTGCGAAACCTGCCTGTTTCAGCTCGGCATCGGACATCTGTAGCAACTGTTCAACAGTTTTTGTCTGAGTTTTATTCAAATCTTGTTGAGCTTCGTCAAAATCTGTAGCATATCTGTAACTGCATCCAAGCTGTTCGTTTACAAGGTTCTGAACATGCATCCAGTCATAACCGGCTTTTGATAAAGCATCAAATCGAGTTTGTCCGTTACCAAAATCACCACGGATTACTTTATTCACGACTTCACTATACTTCTCAGTAACATCTTTCATCTCCTGAGTAGCTCCGGTTACTTTGCTGATTTTCTCAGCCAACTGTCCAAAAGGACTACCCATAGCACCTTCTATGAGCTTGTTTCGAGCATCAGCCGATCTGTTTATGATAGCACTCAGAGTATCGCTTACTTTAGTCCATACTTCTTTAGCTTCTTCAAAATCCCCGACAACTAATTGCCAAGTTTTAGTCCATCCAGATCCAAGAGCCTCTTTCGTAGTATCAATCAGCTGAGTAAATGTCTTTACTTTGGTAGCCGCATCTCCAGCAGTCTTAGCCAGGTCAGCCATCTGTTTAGCTTCTTCCTGACTGTATCCTTGATCTACAAATTTCTTTACAGCGGCTTCGTATTCTTTCTGTGTATCAGCCGCTGTAGCCAACTGATCCAAGGTCTGAGTAAGAACTTCTGTGGTAAGCCAACCTTCCTGTAAAGAATCTCTAAATGAACCTTTCGCCTCAATTGCTGCTTTAGCACCCGTTTTCAAATGCTCTGACGTTCTGATAAGAGCATCCTGAAACACCTGACCACCCATACCGGCATTCACAACTGAGTTCCAGTCCATCAATTTAACTGTACCAGTAGCCAAAGCCTGCGAGAGCTGATACATCGCAGTTGAAGCCTGCTGAGAATTCGAACCAGATACAGCAGCCAAGTTTGCAATACCCTGAATAGCCGATACCGAAGCATCCAGTTTTACACCCGCAGCTGTGAAAGTACCGATATTACGAGTCATTTCTGTGAAATTATATATCGTCTTATCGGCATATGTATTAAGTGTATCGAGTGCTTTGTTAACCTGTTCAATCGTGGTTCCTTCTTTCTGGGTGTTAGCCAGAATAGTTTGAACCGCATTCATCTGTGTTTCATACTCTGTGAAACCATCTTTTATAGGGTCAATTGTTAAAGCCGATACAATATTCTTTCCCGCCTCAATTGCTGAATTGGTAATGTTCGCAAGTGCTGTGACACCAACCACCTGTAATGCTGAAAATTTGGCAGTAACAGTCTGAATTCCATTACTCAACCCACTCATATTTACTTTAGAAGCGGCTGACTCTACATTTTTCAACCCTTTTGAGGCACCGGATAAATTCAACTTCTGCTTCAGCTTTTCGAGTGTAGACATGCTTGTTTTGACATTGCTTTCGAATTGTTTGTTGTCAAATCGCATCTCAACAACTCTACTATCAACTACATTACTCATAAGCCTGTAACCTCCTTCCACGCTGCATCTGCTATCTTGTCAAAAATAGGCTGAATCGCAGGATTGATATAATCTCGACCCTGGACCCAGCCTCCGGTTCCCGTACCATGTCCGTATTGTAATATAATTGCAATATTGACACCTTTATTCACATTTGTATTACTGTATACAATAGCTACAGATCCATTTTGATGTTCAATCTCATACTTCCATGAACCTGCAGTTTTTCCCGTTTTTGTGGGTGTTGCAGACGAAAGGGCAGCCACCCCTTCTCGACCATACTTGTCAAGTATGCTGAGTTTTGCGGCTTCTTTCATCTTCTCAAGGTAACGGGTTAACTTTGAGAAATCACCCTTCTGTCTGAACGTTATCATATAGTTCTCCTATTTTCTCAGATACTCAATAGAGCTAAATCCAGTATACTGAACACCTTTCAGTGTAAACTGAATATATAACCACTTAACTCCATTAGAAAGAGAATAATAACCATAGCACTGAACTTTGGTTCCTTTCGGAATTAAACACAACGCTTTCTTATTAGTACCGGCATCGTTACGACAATACAGATCACTGGTCGTTCTATACGTTCCGGCGAAAGATTTATAGAATTTGGAAGCTCCACATGTTGCTACCACTTTCGCAGTCTCTGATTTCTTCGGAACATTAAGAATCTCATTAACCATTTTCTGAATTTCATCGTAGCTATATCCAGCGGCTTCGAGGTTTTTCTTTCTAGCATCCCCATTACCCCAAACACCGGCGATCACTTCTCTTGCTACTGTCTTAACATCTTTACCAGACACCTGCTGTGGTGCTACGATCTTATTATCGGTGTATTTAGGTGTGATGAATCCTCTTATATATCGTCCGTTGATAGACAGCGTTCTACGTTTCACAGAATCGCTGTAGTTACCCTCCATAACGACATAATATCCAGAATCCTTATGAGTTTCGATGATGGTTCCTATGTGATCTGGAACTCCGGTATTATCACCAACACCGTTATCCTGCCAATCGTATAATATTGCATCTCCCGGTTTCGCTACATATGCATCATTTTCGACCCAGCAGCCCATCTCTTTGGCTCTATTGATTATTTCTGGACAGCTGATTTCAATAGGCATAATATCTGTATAACCAAGTTTTATAGCCAGTGCCGACCAAGTACAAGCACACCAAGCCCAGCTATACTCCATCTTCACACCTCGCGGAAACTTACCTTTGTAGGAATTATAGATGTCGACAATATACTTATGAGAACCATCAGCTTCGTTTCGTCCTTCCCATGAAGTGACAAGATCCACGACCGCCTGTCTTAATCTTGTGTTATAAACCGAAACGTCTTTTCCATACCAGTAATCCATATCAACATTTCCAGAAATACCGTTTACTTTACCAGAAGATGTAAACTGCTGAATAAGACACTTATAATCAGGACCACCAACGTAGTCAGCAAGCCAGATCGGATACTTCGATAATGTATCTGTGTAATACCAGTTTTTGTAATAATCAATATTTGTATAAATACCGGTTTTATAACCTTTGGATTTTACATAATCGCAGAATGTTCTTGTGAAAAGATTGCATTCTTTCGGTCCAAGTTTAACACCGGCTTTAGCTGCTTTTGTCACAGTGTCATATTCAAAATCTGCGAAGATATACGTATCCTTGCCAAGTCCGGCTTTCTCAACCTGCTGAATACAGAACTTAGCTTCTTCTAACGCAGCCTGATTGTTAAGAGCATAAATAAAATGATATACCCCTTTAATAGGAAGGTTTACTTTCTTACACCCTTTCACATATTCGAAAAATCTGGAATCCACTGTCTTACGGTAACTGCTCCGTAATATGGTATAACCAATACCAGATTTCTTCACCTTGGCGAAATCAACACTTCCCTGGTGATAACTTATATCAATTCCTTTTAACACAGCACTCATCCTTTCTTATGATGTTCCGCCCATCGCTTTGCATTGAGAGCTGTATTTCGCTCCATCAATTCTTTCTTACTCATCTTTTTAGGCGGTGAATTCTTGATGCTGCAAACCCTGATAAGGGCTAATAATCGTTCTAAATGCCATTTCTCAAATTCAACCGGGATATTATTCGCGATCATCCAATAATATATAAGCTCAGATGTTACAGTTTCCCTGCTAGGAGACTCATTGGACTTTCTGAATGTAATAGCAGTCATAGGGTCTTTTATATACTCTCCTATCTCTCTCAAGTTGTCTCTCGATAATCGAGAATATATATCCGGGTCAACATTTTTATCAAGAGTCATGCATTTTATATAATACATATATTCATCCAAACTCATTTTCTCTTTTGATATAAAAGGTTTATGATATTTGGATTCCCATTTTGACAGAGAAACAAGCGAATGTTCCAAACGCAGCGGTCTTTCTTTTTGCTCAGTCTTATAGACAAATTCGCCCGTTTCTTCGTTAAACCCCTCCGATACAAGCGGAGGTACTGTTATAGTGAGCATTGCTATTTCTCCATTATTTTCTTATTTAAACTCCCTTGTTTAAAGGAATAACGTTCTGCTTAGAAGCCTCAGCAGCAATGTCGGCTGGAATAATGCCCTCCACAAATTTCGCTGCGGCATCAGCATCTGTAGCCAGTTCCATGAAAATCTGTGAATACGCTTCTGTCTGCGAGAAGGATGTTGAAAGTTCTTCAGACTTAATAAACCTAAGTCCATCTGGTGATTTCACACCATAAGATTTAAGAACCAAATCCTTAAAGATTTTGATAATTGATGGGGCATCCTGAGCTTTTACGACGTTCTGGATCATTTCAGCAAGTCCGCCTACAGTGGACATCTCCATTTCGGTAATCTCCGCTTTTGATAAATGAAAGTAAAAATCCTGAGTTCTCTCAGTTCCATTGTAATCGGTAAAAGTAACTGTCTTTTTAAGCATTTTTTTCTCCTCTCAATATAAAAAAATAGACCCCGCCATAAGAGGTAGGGTCTATAAACCAAACAATATTACGCTGCTATACCAACAAGATTCTTGATCTCATCTGGAAGTGGAAGTCTGGCTTCAGCTTCCTCTGAACCATAAAGAATTTTCTCCAGCTCTGTCAGCTTCTCTGGAGCGATAGCTGTAGAATCAATCGTTAAAGTTGCAGTAGGTTTGAATCCGCTGACTTTAACAGGTGTCGTGTTGATCTCCCAAGAGAACGTAATAGCTTCTGGGTTATCATTAACTGTGTTGTAATCTTTCTCGGACGGGGTTGCCTGAGCGCCGTAGATAATATGAATTTTATAACCATGTTCAGATGTATTATCGTTACCGATTTCTGTACGGTAACACATACCAAACGGCACATGATCCTGCTGACCAATATAAACACCTTTAGCGATTTCAGCAGATCCATCGCATTCCATGAATTCCGGCGGATACATATACGCTTCGATAGTTGCTTTGAATTCTTCAGCTGACATAATATTGAGATATTTAATATTATCAGCGTACAGGGCTGTTGGTTCAGCTCCTTCCGGTGATTCTGTAACTTTAGTCAGACCAGACCATGCGATACCTTTTGGATATTTTCCTTCTGAAAGTTTGTAAAGTACGCCTTTAGAAACACCTGTCTCATAAAGTCGTTTTCCACTCTCATTCCATTCAAGTGCTTTTGATGCCATATAAACCTCCTTAACAATAAATCGTAAATACGTCGTGATTGAGATTATCAGACGTGTATGAACGATCATACGAACTATAAGGTAACTCCAATAGTTTATTAATCACTTCATTATCTGGTAGTCTATCAATCACGACTACGCTATATCTTGTTTTATTTGAATATTTTATATTATCAGCATATTTACTGCTGATACCAATTTTGGAATAAACAATAGCTGGATATTCCATTTTGACTGATTCCGGAGGCTGGTAGTAAACTTGGTCACTACCAAGCAACTCTTCCAACTTACTCTGAAGTTCCAGGCGAGTTCCCATTCCACACACCTCCAGTAGTCAATATCAATCTCGGATACTGAATTTCAACATCTGTTATTTTCCATTTAGTACCCATAATTTCGACATACGCCATATGCGAATAATTCTTTTCGGCAAACGGGTCTGCTAAAATGCTAATCACATTTGATAGGAGTAAGTTATCATTAACTCCTGATGAATTCTGACGTTTAAACCTGTTACTGGTCATATCTCCGTAATAAGACCGCTCCGTTACAGTGTCGCTCCATACTCCTGGTGTTTTTTTATCGGTGATAGCGTATCCAATTTTTCCAAACCATTTGCTCATATAATCTCCTACTCGTCAGATGATTTAACTGTAGCCAGCTTAGCTGTTGTAGCTGTTGTGGTATCAGCTGTTACATATGTAATTGTTGTAACATTAGAAGTCACTTTACAGCTCGTAGGGAGATATTCGTTTCCAGCCGCGTCAACAAGGAGCATTCCTTTAATAAATGCATCATGCAGTTTGGCACTTGTAATTTTTGTCTTGAACTTAGAATCTGCATATGCAAACGGATCGCTAGTTTTCACATAAATTTTTCTAGCCGCTACATGAACATCATCTGCGTTGTCATAAATCTTTTCCATTTACAATATTCTCCTTTCATTAAGCAACTGGTTCTTCCAGAGCAATTGCTGAATATACTTTTGTAAGAGATCCTGATACTCTGGTTTCAAGCATATATTTATACTTATTGAAATCCATATCAAAATTTTCAAATCTGGTGATTTCACCACCTTTTGTGGAACCAAACTGATAATCAGAAAGGTTTACAAACAGACCCAGCAGTTTCTTTTTATTACCGCTTTCTGTAGATCTTTCAAGACTTTCGAACTGCTCAACTGTATGAATTGCTCCAACATTGAGTGCCGCTGCAAGATCAGCTTTTGAATCATAAATTCTACGACCATTAAGATCTCTAGCCAGAAGCATTACGTTCACGAGATGTGGTGTACAATACAGATCTGGCACTCCGGTTCCTTTGTACTTCTCTCTGGAATAGAGAGCAGCCGTGATAATAGCCTCAGCATAGATGTAGTTCTCACCAAAGTTAGCTCCGGTGTTTGTTCCCTGCAGTTCTTCTTTAGCTTTTGCAATGTCGACATCTGTATGAATTGTATATAATTCATCATCATGCCAAATAGATCTGATATGATCTTCATGGATTTTATCCGGATCGCCGTCATCTCTACCATCACCAACGAGAGCTGCCATCGCAAGTTCCTCGTTGAGGATACTTCTCATCATTCTCCACTGATAAGCCACAACATCAAAATCTGTAATATCAACGATATCATCCCTGTGCATATCGTCTTTGACATAGATTGTCTGAGGATCAGTGGTCCTGGAAAGCATCTTAATCTTAGCCATATTTGTTTTGTAGTCACCTTTCTTCTGGTAACCTTTGGCTTTAAGCTCAGCGATTCTGGCGTCTGCCTGACGAGTACGAATACGGCTATACGGTGCTTTATGAATTTTACCAAGTGCCGCATCAATCCATGACTGATCTCTTTCGAGAGTCTCCGGTTCCCCTTTCTTCAGCAGCTCATATTCTGGGAACAGTGTCTCAACTTCATTATCAAATACGCCATGAGCTAATGTTTCAGCATTTTCTGCCTTATAAATCTCCATAGCCATCTGTAAGCTACCAACATTGGACTGTTTCGCCATATCAATGATTTTCATTTCATCGGAATGACTGAGAACAGTTTTTCCTGCCTGATCATCAGTATTTTTTCCTTCGAACACATTGTGTTTCACTTCGTTATCCTCCTTTATATCTTTTTTATCATCAATACCATTTGCTTCGAGAGCCTGACTCACAATGTAAGCCATAGTTCTTTTCTGCTCATCGTTCATGGTCTTGATCACATCTTCAACGGTTTTCTCTTCGTTCTTGTTATCTTCTTCTGGTTTTGTTTCTTCTTTATCTGCCGAATGATAGAGCATGATACTCTCGTCATAACAAGCGTAAAGTGAATCTTCTTCATCTGCTCCATGAGCCATGACGTAATCCACATATGCTCCTGGATTCGCACCGCCAACAACAAGACTTAATTCTTTAATGCAGCCGTGAACAACCTCGGAACCAACCTGTTTAAGCTGATTAGCCCAGATGGAAAGTGAACGAACATCACCGTTCTGAACCAGTTTTTTAGCATGTTTTCCCTGTTCACTATCATTGAACACACCGTATGCATACACACCATCATCGCGGTTTTCAAGCATAGCGTGTCCAAGTACACAGTTAGGATCTTCATGGTTATGATTCCAAATCAGCGGAACTTCACACCCATCATTTGTCTTAAATGCGTTTTTACGGATAATACGTCCGTCACTGCATTCAAGATCATTGCGGGTTGCATATCCGCTAAAATCCCATTTAGCCATTTTGATTTATTCCTCCTTCATCATTTTTAATCACTTTTTCAGATACTTGAGTTTTAGCCTGCGAAATGTTGCTATTGACTAACTCATCAGCTTTAGGATCTTTAGACGGTTTCATACCTACGATCTGTCTGATTTCATTAGACGTCATGATTTCATTTCGTGTGAATTTATCTGCGATTTCTGCGATATCGTTGACTGGAACCAGTCGGAAAGGATCTCTGAAATAAGCGATTGTTTGGAATTGTGACCTCGCGGTCTTAGATAGAAATTTTCGTTTCATTTCATCAACTATGGCTGAAACAAACGGCTCTATCGTGCGATTGTTATAATTCAGCATAGTTTTTTCATCGGCTGTGCCGTTAAGTATAGATTCTGTTATGCCTAACTGGCTATATACCATATTGGTAAGATATTCAATCTGTTTCAACAGATTATTTTCCAGAGATCTGTTGAGCTGAGTAATCTTCTCAGTACCGTCCACATACGCTATACCATATTTAGAGCCTGATAACTGATCCTCGATCTCCTGACGTCTTCCATTCGCCTGGTCTCTACGAGCTTGTGTCTTTATTAGATACGGTAACTGTATAATCAAATCTAATTTTCCGGACGCCGTTTGTTCATCTGTCACATCCAACAAACCAAGTTTTCTTATAAGTCGCTGCATCGTTGAGTTAGGTTCATTTATGATTGCATAGAGTGGATTTTCTATAATAGCTACAGTTTCTTTCAGAAACAGTAAATCTTCTTTTTCACCTTTTTTGTCGTTATACGCTCTGATTAATACATGCTTTGGGAACCATTCTAAGATTTTGCCGGTTCTCATAGACTGAACATCAAAAGTATTCGTCATGGTTGGCTCGTCCACTGTATCAACAGGAACTATAGCCACACAGCCTTCATCCAGCATAGACATAACCACATCTTGCATAAAAGATCGCGATGTCTGATCTATATTGGCAGACAATGTTAGACATTCATTCAGGTTACTGTCTATATCTTCTATATACCGACCATCTTTATCAGTACGACAATGTTTTATCGTTACGGATGCGACATCCAACGCAATCCTATTGTAAATTGCCGTAGCTATAGACCTTTCGTTACCTCTGGATAATCTCGGACGGTCGGGCCTATATGAATAACTTGGACCAATATTGTAATAACTATGTGTCGGATCACGGTTTGCAAATGCATTCCATGAATGCTTTAACCAATTTATAAAACCCATTTTGATTTTGCTCCTTACTACTCTGCTATCCAATCGTCACTGTCAAGGGGTAAATCTTTTAATAATTCATCAACTGTTGACACGTTACCCCTCCTGGCTTATTAACACTCGATTGGTATTTATTCTTTTGGAATCTCTAACACCGATTAATCTCATTTTGAAATATTTCGAATCTGTCATTTCGTTCGGCACCATACATGTGAGCTCATTTGAGACAAATACTGCACATTCTTTCTGCTGATTCTCAAAAGCAGCTATAATCGTACATCCATGCCAATCTTCAGAATTCTCGAATTCAAATTTACATTGCAGATAGTTTTTATACCTTTGGTAATATGAGTAAAATCCCCATCCTTCACTATCTGCTGATTACTTATTTTAAATGGTAATACTCTCATTGTCATTCTCCTCTACTCAAAAGCCTCTCTATTTAACTTGTACGCTACGAAGGCATCCATCATAGCAGCAACAGCGTCAATTTTTGCATCATATCTCTTCTTCATTAATTTCCTATTACCATTTGTATCCTGCATAACAATACAGTTACCCATCGTAAAAGTCATCAGTTCCTCATCAAAGAGTAACATCCTCTCTTCCGACAGTTTTTTCAACTCTCCAAGAGGGACGGATTCTGTCTTAGAACCCTGAATTACCTTCTCGATTCCATACACACCATTCTCGCGGCTCCATCTCTCAACAAAGTCTCTTGCGTTATATGGATCATATCCAAAACATCGCACATCATACCCAACATCTTGTATGTAATCATCCAAGTCTTCATAAACTTGCATCATATCCAGAATGTTCCCAGGCATAACTATGAGACTTCCTTCTTTCATGAACTCGTCGTATTTCATCCGCATGGCTGTTGGTAATTTATTAAGAGTAAGTTCAGTAATGTAATTCCTCGTCTTAATACCAAAAGCACCGGTTGATAACGGAAATAAGAATACAAACGAACAGAAATCATCACCCTGTGAAAGGTCCGCACCCATGGCACACGGCATTTGCCAGAATTCTCTTTTTCTATGACAGAGTGTTTCTTCATAGGTAAAGTAATAGGTATATCCTTCCATCGGAATACCGAATCGCTTGGCTAAAATATCATTTCTAGTAGCTGGAGCCTGTTCAGCTCTTTCTACAGCATCCTGGTATGTCTCATAAGTAACTGTCTTATCAAGATTCGGATTCGCTTTTAACCACATTGAGGGATCATTGACTTCATCTATGGAATCTAATTTATACCACCAGATGGAGGTATTAGGTGCTTTGTATTCCCCTTTGAGAATACTCATCAATTCCATTTTGATCGTATCTCCGCTACCATTTCTCACTGTACCTTCGGAGCTTATGGCGACAATTAGATAATCGTCATTACTGCCTCCACCTTGTTCCTTTGCAGCACCCTGTTCCAATGCACCGATAACATCCTCTCGAACATCACCGGATAGCCACTCATCAACGGTGGCTACTTTTACTCTTAGACCCTGTAATTTGTCAACAGACATAGGTCTAACTTCGAGAAGTGAACCAGTTAAGAAGTTCTGGATACCCTTCTTAGTTGAAGCTAGCTTAACACGATTTGCCTTAGGTCCAGTCGTGTTCTGGAGAGAACCTTCAGTGAGAAATTGGTATAACGGACCTCGTGATCTGGTTATAGCGGTCCTGATAGGCGACATAACTTCTTCTGCTTGAGCCATAGTTGGAGCAGTGGTCACCTGATGTGATGTGGATGTATCCACGTTTAAGAAATAATTTTGTATACATGATGCATACATAGATTTCGCAGCACCTCTTGCTACGATAAGATACTGTTTATTTACAAGTCTTTTCTTTATGATTTTTCTAACATAACGTCCACCGTGTCCACTTGGCGACGGTTCATAGATACTTCGTTCAACGAATTTATACCAGCCAAAAATCTGTTCCGCCCATAATTTAAAAGAATCCAATAAATGTAAATCTTCACCATTTGTTAAGGTAAGTTCATTTTCGCAATATGCTATAAATCCGTTAATAGCCTGATCATCATACCAAACATTTGGATCATCAATCAGAGCATCTATTCGATTCATTTCCATAGACACTTCTTCACATACTGGTATCTCGCCCCTAATTACAGCATCTCTAAACTGTCCATAATAAATAGGGGTTGCTGTGTTTGATAATGCCATTTATGATTAGATAAACCTACGAAGATAATCTTCCGCAGACTGAGATGTAAAATTCACGTCTGACAGATTTTCATTTCGTATAGTTATTGAATCAGTATCAATATGTGATGTAGAAGATCCATATGGACGTATTTCAATGTTAGAATTATTCGAAGATCTTTCATAAGAATTGTTGGTAGAGTTGTTGTTTCGTAGAGAAGTTTCTGAAGAATTCTGAGTTTTCGTTGTGTTATACTGAGCAAGAGCTTTCCTACTCTGCTCTATAGACACTCTGTTCCTCAAGTCTTTTGCTTCTTGAGCCAGTCGTTCAGATTGACTCACGGTCCTGCCTAAACTGAATTTCTTGTCAATATAACTGCTGAGCTTATTTTTACCGACGTCATTCCACAGTTTATTAGCCATAGTACTACCGTATTTCTTAATAAATGATTCACCTTTTGAGGTCTTTTCAGGAGTTAGTGATTTGAGGGTGTTTTCCAGTCGAATCCTGTCGATTCTATCTCGTATCTCCTGATCGGTCATTTCACTTATTTTTTTAGGTTTCTGCTTCTTAGGTACTTCTACATTATCCGAAGTCTGATGAAGTTTTTTACCAGTAAGCTGATTGTATTTAAACTGTAATCGGTTAGCTTTCGCTCTCCCGGCTGCGGTAAGAGTTCCATCTTTATTTTGATAACGCCTTACACCCCACTTCATACCTAGTATTCCATGATGCATTAATTCGTTATTATTCATTTTGATTCACCTCCCTCCACGGCAGTATTCAACCGCCATTCGCTCTCGCTTATCATCCGATTCATACAATCGGTGACAACGGAACTCAGAGGAGGATCGAATAACATACGCACTTTAAGCTGTACATATGATTTTACCAATTCGAGATTGGCGTCCGTCGATAAAAACTCATCCCACGTATCAGTTCTATCCTGTATTGTAAAACCGCCAGGCGGACCAACACCAAGCTGTGTTAAGATCATCAATACCGAATTGATATGTGTGATGAGCTGTTTATCGAAGCACTCGTAATCGACCGTTATACCAAGTAACTGTTTAACGGTATCTAATATACTATCATTCAAGGTAATCACCTCCTTTTAATGTCTCCATGGACAGGTATCATTTTTCGTCCGAATAACGGGTTCGTTATGCAGTGAATCCAAATCCCCGTAATGAATAGCATCGTGAGTTGCTTTTGTTGTGCATATCAGGTATTCTGGATTTAATAGAAATTCACTCCTATCCAGAATGTCTGATTTAGAAATCGGATTCATATGGTGTATAAAAATCCTGCCATGAATCTCGAAGCCTTCTAAGGCAAGATCACAACCGAGGTCTCTGAATATCACCTGATCCCGTATTCTATTCCATTCTTTTGATTTATAAAAAATCTGATTCAAATATCTATCCCATCCAAACGTATCTTCACCAACTCGTCCGTCTAGTTTCAGATATTCATATCGTTCTTTAAAAGTTGAGAGAGTTATTAACTCCGAATATGTCCTAATAATCGTCTCTGTCATCAATCTCATCCAATCCGGCATAACCGCGAAAAGCTTTGATAGCTTGTTCGTACATACCTTTCATATCAGAACCATCTTCAAGAGCTTTCGTCTTTGCCCTAAGAAGTTTATTTTCCTCTTCAAGTCGCTCTCTCTCTATTCGTTCTCTCTCGGAACCAATTTTTAAAAAGTGCGTTATAACCTGAGAAGAAGCTGTTCCATTCAAAAGCTGCTCCTCAGCTCTATCCATGGCAAGAGCAATTAACTGCTTTTCTCTATTTTCTGGTGATATAGCCGGTATTAGTTTCTTTGCTGTTTTAGCCACTTTTCAGCCTCCTCTCGTATAGTTTTTAGATACTTTATATGGTCTTTTGAAGAGTTTGTAAGGACTTAAAAAATTAAATCACATACTTGTAAGGAGAAAGTTTACAGATGGCGAAATGTACAAAAACCAGAATCCCTACAAACCCCTCGAAACACCATATAAAGTATGAAATTGTTCTCAGAAAAATCCCGCCGGAGAAAATATAAAGAGGCCGGCGATGCAG
>CEAG01008100.1_pt1 | contig 55135 bp, 66 predicted proteins | sample 554891 | NCBI WGS metagenome assembly CEAG01 (sample SAMEA3182116, study PRJEB8094) | gut metagenome | biome: human; feature: gut; material: Stool; isolation source: human stools | place: Canada | collected 2014-02-25
TACTGGCGCGATACCCTGCCCGTCAAGGCGGTTCGGCTCCAGACCATCTACACCGGCACATGGAATACCCCTGGAAATTATAAGATCGTGTATCGCACGAATCTCGGTGGAGAGAGCTGGCGCACACTGGCGGATAATCTGAACACATCCAAAAACTATGTGCTGGACGCCTCTCCCGCGGCACTGGGGCTTGCCGCCAACGAGTATGTGACGGAGTTCATGGCGGCGTTCGGCATTGTACCCGCCAACTTCCGGCAGGTGGAGGCCCCCCGCGTGGACTGCAAGGCCCTTGCCAAGCTCACCGGCGGTACGCAGTTCGTCAACACGTCGGACGCGGGCGGCGTCTACAACGGGCAGTGGATCATGGCGACCTCTCGCTGGGTCACCCGCGTTTACGCCCCCAGCAAGCCCCTGCCCCGCACCGGTTATTAAGAGCTAACAACAACGGATGCCGCTCCGCAAGGGGCGGCATCCCCAAATTAAGGAGGTTGAGATCTTGAAACACAAAAAAATCATGATTTTGGCGTTGGCGCTCCTGCTCCTGACCGCGCTCTGCTGCACCTCCGCCTTTGCCGCGGGCGGCGATGTGGCAGGCGCTGTGGAGCAGACATGGAAGGAGGCCGCTACGCAGATCAAGGCTGTGGTGGAGAAGGTGGTGTTCCCGGCGCTGGATATGATCCTCGCCATCGCGTTCTTTGTAAAGCTTGGCGGCGCGTATTTTGACTACCGCCAGCGAGGGCAGTTTGAGTGGACCGGCCCCGCTATCCTCTTTGCCTGCCTGATTTTCAGCCTGGTTGCGCCGAAATACATCTGGAATATCATCGGCATCTAAGTAGTGCAAGGGTAAAAATCAGTTGCTTATTTTCTGTGTGCTGGGTATAATGAAAATTAGGAAAGGAGGCGGCGCAAATGACAGAATCTGTGAAAAACGAGCTTTCTGATATCTGCCAGATCATTGACGCGACTGTGGATACAGAGAAGATCTATCTTTTCGGTTCATACGCCTATGGTACGCCAACCGATGATAGTGACTACGATTTGTGCGTCATTATCCCGGAAAATTCCATGCGTCCGGCAGACGCGGTCAAGGCGATCCGCCGTGCGCTCTTTTCAGCGCAGTCCGTCCCCCTGGATGTAATTGTTTATCGCTCTAACGCATTCCATCAGAGAGCGGAACACGCTTCTCTGGAGCGAAAAATCGCAAGAGAGGGGGTCTTGCTATATGAGCACCGGCTGGAGCAGCGAATGGCTTGATTTTGCCTATATGGATCTCAGTGCCGCGGAACATCTGCTGACGATGCGTCCGCTGCCTGTGGAAATTATTTGCTATCACTGTGAACAGGCTGCCGAAAAATTTCTAAAAGCCACGCTTGTTCAATTCGACAGAGAGCCGCCCAAGACGCATGACCTTATCCAGCTTTGTAAGCTGTGTTGCGAAGTAGACATGCGGTTTGAGCAACTGGCAGACTCCTGTATTGAACTGACGCCATACGGCGTTCAAGTTCGCTATCCATCCAATTTAGAACTGGATGAATCCGATGCCGTCTGCGCGTTAAAGGAATGCAGGCTCGTTCAAGACTTTGTTTGCCAGAAGCTCGGATATGAACCGGAACGCAAAGATACCCAAAGCTTTGGACAGACAATGAAATAAGTAAAGACAGCAGTCAAGGCCGTCGCCCGAAAGGGCGGCGGCCTTGTCGCGTCTCCGGAGGTGAATGAACAATATTTATTTGGGATTTTGTCGCCGCGACAGTCCTGGATCAGCTCATGGACTGGGTCTATGGGCAGGCCATAGGCTTTCTCGGCAACTTCTTTGCCCTCATGGGCAATATGGGCGTAGAGCTGTTCGAGCTGGAATGGGTCAGCGCCATCATTCTCTTTTTCTCCCGCCTTGCGTGGGCGCTGTTTACCGTCAGCGTGGTGGTCTGCGTCTTTGAATGCGGTATCGAATACTCCACCGGCAGGGGTAATTTGCAGCAGTGCGGGATGAACATCATCAAGGGCTTTCTGGCGGTGAGCCTGTTCACCGTCGTCCCCGTCCGGCTCTATGCCTTATCGGTGTCGCTGCAGGGAACCTTTTCCGCGGGACTTACCGGCTACGGACGAAGCATCGGTGAGGTGGGACAGGACATCATAACGGAGCTCAGCGAGATCCAGACGCTCTCGGACGTGATAAACAGCTCCCACTTCGGCCTTGGCATCATCACCAGCCCCATCATGCTCCTCTTTTGCGTGATCCTCATGGGCTACGCGGTGCTGAAGGTGTTTTTTGCCAACCTGAAACGCGGGGGCATTTTGCTCATCCAAATCGCGGTGGGAAGCCTTTATATGTTCAGTGTCCCACGGGGCTATCTGGACGGCTTTATGGGCTGGATGCGACAGGTCATCGGCTTGTGCCTGACCGCCTTTCTCCAGTCCACCATCCTCATTGCGGGACTCATGGTCTTCAAGGACCACGCGCTCATGGGCGTGGGGCTCATGCTCTCCGCAGGCGAAGTTCCCCGCATCGCTGGCAGCTTTGGCTTGGACACCACAACAAAGGCCAATATTACGAGCGCCGTGTATACGGCGCAGGCTGCCGTCAACACCACCCGAACCATCGCCGCGGCGATCAGATGAAAGGGTGATGATATGACCTGGTTAACACAAATCACCATGGGCAGCCTGTTCGACGGTATCGGCGGATTCCCTTTGGCTGCGGTCCGCAACGGCATCACGCCGGTATGGGCGTCGGAGATCGAAGCATTTCCCATTGAGGTGACAAAGCTGCGCTTTCCCGGCATGATCCATGTAGGCGACATCACTAAGCTGCGTGGCGCGGAGCTGCCGCCTGTGGACATCATCTGCGGGGGCAGCCCGTGTCAAGATCTCTCCGTTGCTGGCGCAAGGGCAGGTCTTGTCGGCGCGCGTTCTGGCCTCTTTATGGAGCAGATGCGCATTGTGCGTGAAATGCGGTTGGCAGAGAAAGCCCGTGGCCGGGAGAGCGTCAACATACGGCCGCGCTGGATGTGTTGGGAGAACGTACCGGGGGCCTTTTCAAGCGGAAAACCGAAGTATGAGGACTTTCGGATCGTGCTGGAGGAGATCGTGCGGATCTGCTTTCCCAACGAGCTTATCCCAGGCCCCTATCCTTACGGATGGCCCGATGTCGGTGATCTCACGGCAGGCGATATGTTTTCTATTGCGTGGCGCTGTCTGGACGCGCAATTGTGTGGCGTCGCACAGCGTCGCAAGCGCATTTTTCTCCTTGCTGACTTTGCCGGGCCGCTTGCGCCCCAGCTTTTATTTGATGTATTTGACGAAACGGAAAACAGTGAGAAGGAGGTCTCATAGATGTACCGATTCGATACGAACGGGCAGATGACGATGCTTGGGTTAGACACGGCTGAAAGGGGCGGAGCACCGCCCAAGCGCAGACCGGGCAAGTCGGACTCCGAACTGGTTTCGATCCCGTATTTCCACTTGGATCTGCTGTCCTCTCCCGTGGATCTCTTCGGACAGCGCCATTGGGAATTTCGATCTCCATGGCGGGAAGGCAAGAGGCCCCTCAATACCGGGGCCGCGCCCCGCCGCCCGATCCGCGTCTCACTGTCCGGCATACTGGAGGCGTACCCGTCTCTAAAGTATTATTTATCGAAAACCGCCTGTCTGGGCATCCTGCGCCGCGCCTTTGAGCGCGGCAAGAAGCTGCCGAAGATGCTGGCGCGTGCGCTTAAGATCCAAGCGGGGCTCATGCGGCCGGACGGTCAGCTCACCAATATGCAGATGCAGACCTTCGTGACACAGCCAAATGGAGCCGGGGAGGGCTTTGACGGCTATGACGGTGTCATGGCCTTTGCCGCCAACCAGCGGGACGAGGTGCGGGATCTGTGCGATGTGGCGGGTGCGCTGGGCGCACAGCCGGGGATGAAGCAGCAGACCTTTGTTGCCGGTTTTTCCGCCGGAGCAGGCGCAAAAGCGGGCGGCATTGGATACAACGAATCGGTTGCTCCAACCCTCAAGGGCAGCCCCGGCGGGAACTGTATGCCGTCTGTTTTATGCCTTAATGACCAGGGCGGCAGCGTGATGGAATGCAGCGAAAACGTGTCCGGAACCCTCCGAGCACAGGAGCATGGACACCAACCTCTTGTTTACGAAAATCACGGCATTGACAGTCGCTACACTGGCCCCCACAAGGTAGTGCCCACCATGTCTGCCCGTTATGGCACAGGTGGTAACAATATACCTCTGGTTGAGCAGAACGCGGGTGCCATCTGCATTGCCGGAAATATTGTAGACCGCCAGCCGCAAAACGGCGGCAACGGTCTTGGCTGTCAGGAGAATTTGGCGTATACATTGACCGCCACAGACCGCCACGCGGTCGTAGAACTTTATCAAAAAACAGTTGGAGCATTATGCCGCGGAGATGAAAAAGGTATCGGTAATCAATACGTCAGTCAGGATAAGTGTATCATCAACGCATCCTGTTCTGAAACACATCACCTCATTCGCCGCCTGACACCTTTGGAATGTGAACGGCTTCAGGGCTTCCCGGACGGCTGGACAGACATCCCCGGCGCGTCGGATAGTGCAAGGTACAAAGCTTTGGGCAACAGCGTGGCGATACCCTGTGTGGAGTTTATTATGTCGCGGATCGCCGCGGCCATGCGGGTAGCATAGCCGCTTTATTGGTATCGCCGCTGTTTCACGCCGCTTCTTCGTTGGCTTTGGTCATAGCTTTCGCGCTTACTTTCGGGTATCTTAGCTTTACCATTAAAAAGATTGGAGGAACTGCTATGGCAGAAAAAACGCGCAACCTCTGTGCTGAAATTCCCTTGGAGCTGCATACCAAAGTACGGCAGCGGCAGGCGGAATCCGGCGAGACACTGAGCCGGTACATGACCGCGCTCATCATCAAATTTTATGAAATGGAGGAAAATGTGAAGATGGACAAGGACAATGTGAGGACGGTGGCGTTTCAGGTGCCCACCGAGCTGTTTGAGCAGCTCAAGGCATACCTCAAGCGGAACGGCATCAAGCAGAACGCCTTCTTCCTGGACTGCATCCGGCAGGCGCTGGCGGAGGACGTCGGCGCCGAAGAATAAGAAATACATTGCGCAAACCGCTGCTGAGATTCTCGGCAGCGGTTTTGCTTTGGAGGAACAAAATGTTTATTTACCCCGAAAACCTGAAAGCCAAGCCCATGCTGTGGCTCTGGCTGCTGCGGGACATCGCCGTGATCGGCATCGGCGCTTTGCTCTCTGTGCTGGCGCTGACCCAGGGCCTCGGCATGGGACTGCTGGTGGTCACGGTGCTGTATGCCTTCCTCACCATTCAGGTGGATGGCAGCAGTATCTTAGACTTCCTGCGCCGTGCCGCCTGTTTTCTCTTTCTGCGGCAGCAATACTATGAATGGAGGCTGGACCCATGAACCGTAAACAGAAAAAGGAACTGCGCCAGCGGCAGTCTACACGGCAGCTCATGGGGATCGTCCGCGTGACGCCCCACGGCATCGTGACAGATTCCGGAGAGCGGGTCTTCTTCCTGATCCAGCCGGACAATCTCTCCGTCCTGTCCCCGGAGGTCATCCGGGGCCGCGTCCGCTCCCTCACCATGCTTCTCAGCACCCAACCGACCTTGGAAATTCTGGCGCTGGACTCCCGTGAGTCCTTCCAGCGGAACAAGGAGTATTACCTGCGGCGACTGGAGGAGGAAACGGAGCCTGCCGTGCGGGAGCTGTTAGAGCGGGACATGGCCCATTTGGACGCCATTCAGTTCTCCTCCGCCTCCTCCCGCAAATTTGTGCTGGTGCTCCCACTGGATGAAAAAGCCGGTGCGGATGAAGGTGCGCTGCGGCAGTTGGAGAAAAGCATCTGCGACCATGGGCTCCGCGTGCGTCTGGCGGAGGAGCAGGATGTGAAGCGCCTGCTGGCGATCTACTACCGGCAGGATCTCACAACGGAGGTATTCCGTGATTTCGATGGAGAGGAGTATATGGCACATGGCTAAAAAGAAAACAAAACCGAAAAAGAAAGCGGCAGAGCAGGTACAGCGTCCGAAGGATTTTCTGGATATGATCGCGCCCGCGGCGGTGAAGTTCAACACCGACCACTTCATCCTTGGCAGCCGGTATCACACGGCAATGACACTGAAAAGCTACCCGCCCATGACGGATGAGCTGGCGCTGCTGCGGGGCCTTGGCGATATGGGCGGCGTCAACCTGCGCTTGACGGCGCGGCAGGTCACGCCTGCCGAGGAGGACGCCATCCTTCATGCCGCCACCAACAAAAGCCGCATGGAGCGGAGCAACACCAACGATTACAAGCAGAGCGTCACGGCGGAGGCCAACCTGCGGGATATGGCGGAGCTGCTGGCAAAGCAGCGGCAGGAAAAGGAGCCCCTCATCCACTGCGGCGTGTATCTGGACATTGCCGCCACGGATACGGAAAAGCTGCGCGCGGCGCGGGATACCGTATCCGCCCAACTGGTCCGCTCCCGCATGGGCGCCGATCCACTGCTCCTGCGCCAGCGGGAGGGCTTTCTTTCCGCCAACCCCGCGGGCGGCAGCCAGCTTGCCAATTTTGCGGAACGTGTTCTGCCTGCCAGGAGCGTTGCCAATCTGTACCCCATGAACTATTCCGGCAAAACCGATCCCAAGGGCTTCTTCATTGGCCGTGACCGCTTCGGCTCCAACATCATCGTGGACTTCGACCGCCGTGCTTCTGACAAGACCAACGCCAGCGCCCTCATCCTCGGCAACACCGGACAGGGCAAGAGTTATCTTCTGAAGCTCCTGCTCTGCAATGTGCGGGAGGCGGGCAAAAGCGTGATCTCTCTGGACTCCGAGCACGAAATGGAGGACGAGTGCCGCGCCCTGGGCGGCTGCTTTTTAGATTATCTCAGTGGGCAATACCGCATCAACCTGCTGGAGCCTCGCTGCTGGGACGATGGCAGTGGGCCGGAAGACCCGGACGCGCCGGACGCCTTTCGGGGGACGCTGCTCTCCCAGCACATCTCCTTCCTGCGGGACGTGTTCCGTGTGTATAAAGGCTTTGACACGCCCCACATCGACACGCTGGAGCTGATGGTAGAGCAATTATATAAAAAGCGGAACATTACCGACCGCACAGACTTTTCTGGGATGCGGCCGACCGATTACCCCATCCTCTCTGACCTCTACAACGCCATTCAGGAAAGCTATGACCACTACGATGGTGCAGACAGCCTCTACCCGCGGGAGATGCTGCGGGATCTGCTGCTGGGACTCCATTCCATGTGCCGCGGCGCGGACGCCCGGTTCTTCAACGGGCATACCAATATTGACCGTTCCAAATTCCTGGTATTCTGCGTTAAGGGATTAGATAACATGGCGGAAAACCTGCGGAACACCCTGCTGTTCAGCCTGCTGTCCTATATGTCGGATCAGCTTCTGACGCTGGGCAATTCCGTAGCGGCTATCGATGAGTTATACCTGTGGCTGTCCGATCCCACCGTCATCACCTACATCCGCAACGCCCTCAAGCGAGTACGAAAAAAGGAATCCGCCCTGTTCCTTGCCAGCCAGAATCTGGAAGACTTTACCCAGCCGGGAATACGGGAACTGACACGCCCTCTCTTTTCCATCCCCGTCCATCAATTTATCTTTAACGGCGGCAATGTGGATAAGAAGTTCTTCATGGATAACCTCCAGCTGGAGGAGTCCGAATATGCCCTGATCCGGGACCCGCAGCGCGGCTCCTGCCTCTACAAATGCGGCAACGAACGCTATCTCTTACAGGTACAGGCCCCAGAGTACAAGCAGGCACTTTTCGGAACGGCAGGTGGACGGTAATGGCGGTACCCGTTGCAGCACTGGCGAAGCTCGCCGCTGCCGCGCTCTCGGATGAGGACACCCGGCGAAAGCTGGGCTGGATCGTGGCGGCGATCTGTTCGCCGTTGATCCTGACGCTGGCGCTGATCTGCTCTCTGCTCTCCGGCAGCGCGGAGCATAACAATTCCGCCGTCCTGCTGTGTTTCCACGGCGGAACGATCCCGGACAAAACGCCTGCGGAATATGTTGCTTACATTGAAGATATGCGCCGCAGCTTCACACTGCTGGACAGCGCCATTGATGCCGTCAATGACATGACGGAGGGCAGCGACAGCCTTGACGGTATCCGCGTCAAGGCTGTTTTCTATGCCATTTTCTTTGGAGAGGACACGCCGAGCAAGAGAGCGCATAAGCAGTTCGTGGACTGCTTTGTGACCTACGAGGAGCGCACCCGCACCGTTACCGGCGAGGATGGGACGGAAACCGAGGAGAGCTATACCGTGGCGATTCCCATTGCGGACATAGCCGCCGTGTACGGCAATCTTGAAAACACTCTTCACTTGGAAATATCTGCGGAGCAAAAGTCCAACGCCGACAGTATCTATAACCTCGTCCGCTATGGCATAGCCGGTGGCTCCGAGGGCTGGATGCCCGGCGCGGATGTGCCGTTTATTGGCGCGGACGGTTTCTGCTCCCCCATTGGCTCCGGCTGGGAGCGCCGTGTCACCTCTGAATTCGGAAACCGCGTCGATCCCATCACCGGGAAGCGCAAGGGACACGGCGGCATGGACTTGGCTGTCCCCACCGGTACGCCCATCCGTGCGGCGCTGGGCGGGATGGTAACGGTCTCCAAGTACAACGCCGGAGGCTACGGCTATTATGTGATGATCGACCACGGCAATGGCCTTGCCACGCTGTACGGCCACTGCTCCAAGCTGCTGGCAAAAGTGGGCCAGACGGTGGAAGCGGGAGACATCATCGCCCTCTCCGGCAGCACCGGGCGCTCCACCGGGCCGCACCTCCATTTCGAGGTGCGCGTCAATGGGGAGCGGACGAATCCGAGGGCGTATCTGCCGAAAGGCTGAAAGGAAGGAAATGATTATGAACATGGCTCGCTACGAGCAGGAAACCATTATCAGCTTCAACGAGGAGGAAAAGACAGCCGGAATTTATACTCACAACAAGGTACTGCGTCAGAAGCTGGAAGCGCTGGCGCGGGACAGACCGGAGGATTGCAGGCTCGTCAAAGTGTCCCGCAGCGGGCGGGCAGTTGACTACACCATCCCAAAATCATGGATAAGGATCGCGCCAAACAGGGTGCTGTCTGATGCCGAGAAGATACAGCGGCGCAACGCCATAAAAAAGGCCAATTTTGCCCTTGATAATGCCGGACGTCCGCAGGATTGAAACTTCGTGCGACCGCCGGAGGGTAGTGATACCACCCACAACACAAAAACACCAAAAAAGCATGGAGCACAGCGACATGGAGGCGCTGGGCTTCCAGCTCTGCGACTACTACGAGGAGGTTGAGTACTCTCTGATCTGCGCGAAGAAGTGCAGCGAATGAGATCCCCAACGATGCGGATGAAATAGGAGGAACATACCAACCATGAAAAAGGAAAATGTCACGATCTCATTCGAGAGCGAGCAGCTTGCCGCTCTCGAATTTTCTCTCAAAAAGAAGAACACCAGCGTGCAAGCACAGTTGGATGAGCTGCTCAAATGCCTCTACGAATCCGAGGTGCCGGAGCCGGTGCGGGAGTATCTGGACAGCCGCGCGGCGCCCGCTGCCCGTCCCCGCCGTCCGGCAAGACCGGCGAAGCCGCAGCCGCGTGAGGAGATCCCCTCCGCGTTGGCGCAGCCCACTGACGAAAGGAATGGTGAGTGAGATGGCAGATCATGTAGACATCACGCTGTGGATCGACCGGCGATGGAAGGTAGCCATCGAGAAGCATCTCAAGGATGAAACCTTGCAGGAGCATCTGGAGGATGTGCTGGATGAGCTGTGCAACCAACTCCCGGAGCGTGAGTATGAGCGCATCAGTGCCGAGATCTACGCGGAGGATGCCGCACGGCGCGCGGAGGAGGAAGCAGCCCGCACCTATGCCGCCTACCATGTGGTAGAGAACGGGCAGGAGTGGTACTTCAAGACCTCCCCCGGTGAGGAACTGCTGGATGCCGCAGAAAAGCTGCGCGGCTATGTCACTGCGGAGAAAGGCTCCGCGCCGGATCTGTTCATCAAGCTGTTCGCGGACGGGCATCCCATCACGGTGCAGGAGTACAACGCGCTCACAGCCCTTCGCATGGAGAACACCGGCAAGGTGCGCGGCGTGTTTGATCTCAACTTCGACAAGCGGGAGTTCTCCGCCGTTCACATCATGGACGGCTGGCAGACCTGGGCGATGCGGGATGTATCCGTGGCGGCGTACCGTGTCACCCAGTCGCAATTCGCGTCGAGCGATGATCAGTGGCGCAAGCTGCTGGATCATCTGAGTGGTAAAGAGATCACCTCGGCGGGACACCTCTCCGCGCGGATTTTTTCTTTCGGTGATGAGATCATCGAGATGGACGGCAAGCTCAATTTTTATGTGCGGACGGAGTTCGATGTGGATGCAGCCTTCGGCACCTTCGTCTGCACGGATAAAAACGATGACTGGCTCAATGTCTACGCCAACTACGATCTCGCACAGGGCAAGCCCTGCGACACATTGGAGCTGACACTCTGCAAGGGCGACGGTTCCGAGGAGAGCTGGAGCTACCGGCTCAACGCAGCGGAGCAGGATGTTCTGCTGCGGAAGATGGAGGAATACTGTCAACAGCAGACTGGTATGAGTCTCCACGACTACGCACAGCAGCTCCGAGAGGAACCGGAACAGCAGGGGCCGGTGATGAAACTGTAGGCACAAACACAGCAAGGCTGAAACGCTCGCGGCTGCGGAAACAACAGCGTCCAGGCTGCGCAGCCCAGCGGGGCCGCGGCACCGACGAACCGCGTCAACCCGCCCTCGGCGGGCAGCCGCAGTTCGGCGGCTGTTATTCTGCTCCCTCGGTTTTTCTGCGATATGGAAAGGCGCAAAACCTCACAAAAAATTTTGTTGGATTTCGTGAATAGCTTTCCGACTGCCGCTGTGCCATTGTGTTTGCGCAGCGCGCTACACAAAAAATAAACAGGAGGAATTTGAAATGAATACAGAAGCCGCAATGGAACTACAAATGCGTCTGGCAAAGGAGGCGCTGGCAATGCTGGTGATTCATCCAACGTTTGACGTGCAGTTGTACCGTGAGAGCATCATGGAGATTGGTGAGGCGTGGGAACTCCCAGCAGACGCAACGCTGGAGGCGCTCGCACTCATCGAACATGAACGATTGGCGATTCAAAAAGCCGGAGAGGGCGGCGTTGTGCAGCACATTCTTCCGGAAGAAGAACTGCCCATGCATGCTACCGGCACGGAAACACTGGATAATGTATGGGATCTGTTTGAAACATCCCTGCGCACTGAGAGCACGAAAGGGCGCACGGTTCTCTACAACATGGCGAGGACACTGGAAGAAACGCAGAACCTGCTGGACTGGATTGAAAAAACGGAGGAGGAAAAACAGGTGTAACTGCGCCTGACCAGAGCGATTCCATACAGCCGAGCCGCCCCACATGGGGCGGCTCCTCGTTTCCCCCCGTGTTTCGCCCTGTGAGCCGTTGTGTGCGCGGTTCGGGGCTGGGGTGGCGTGTGTACCCGCCGCAGCCCCTTGAAACGAACGTTGCGGCGTTTGTGGGCGACGTGTGAAAGGGCCCGGTGCATCCTGCTCCGACGATGGGAAACCGAGCCTTTGGGGATGGGTTTTCCCTCCCGGCCATGCCCCGTTTCGGAGATTTTCGCCCCCTATTTCCCCGTTCGATAAAAGCACAAGATAAAAGGCCGCAGTCGCAAGCGCCCACGGCCCGCCCACAAAGCCCCGCAGTGCGGGGCTTTTCAGGGAAACGCCAACCGCAGTCGGTTTGGCGGTTTTACAAAACAATCGCAGTCGGTCATCCGGCAAAGTCCCGTGTTTGCAGGGCTTTGCGGCGATTTTGACCGACGACACAGAAAGAAAAGAGAAACTATGGATGATAACAAGAAAAGCACCACGATCTGGCTGCGCCCCAGTGTGATCAGCCGCATGGACGGCTGGCTGGAAGCAGACAACTGTCAAAGCCGCAGTGAATTCGTGGATAAGGCCCTGCGGTTTTACATGGGCTATCTTGGCACGGAGGACAACACCGCCTACCTCTCCCAAGCCATCCTCACCGCCATTCAGGGTACGCTGGACGACAACAACAATCGGCTCTGCCGTATTCTTTTCAAGTGCGCGGTGGAACTGAATATGCTGTGCCACACCATCGCCGCGCACTTCCGTACCGATCCCATCCACACGCGGGAGCTGCGGGCCTACGCCGTGGATGAGGTGAAACGCACCAACGGTCAGGTGAGTTTTGAAAACGCGGTGCGGAGCCAGCGGCGCATAGAGCCGGATGACGCATGGCCCGGATCGTACTGATCTCCCCCTACCTCAAGGGCGGACAGAATGCCGCGAAGCTGGCCCAGCGCACCCGCTACGTTGCCACCCGTCCCGGCGTGGAGCTGCTGGCGGATGAGCGCAGTACACTCCCCGCTACAAAAAAGCAGCAGGACTTTATCACGCGGCTGCTGAAGTCCTTTCCCTCCTGCTGGGAACTCATTGAGTACGAGGAATATCTGGATCACCCCACTCAGGGCAGCGCCTCTGCGTTCATCCAGCAGGTGCGGGAAGACTACATGGAGGCGCTGGATCAAAAGGAGAATTTCATCGACTACATCTCTCACCGTCCCGGCGTCCAGAAGGACGGCGAGCACGGGTTGTGGGACGCTCACGGCAAGGTACAAAATCTCGCGCAGGCGGTACGGGAGGTGGCGGAGCACACCGGGAATGTGTGGACGCCGGTGATCGCGCTGCGCCGTGAGGACGCGGAGCGGCTTGGCTATGACAGCGCGGAAAGCTGGCGGGCGCTGGTGAACGCCTCCGTCTGCGACATTGCGGAAGCGTACAAGATCCAGCCGGACAACCTGCGCTGGTATGCCGCCTTCCACCAAAAGCCGAATCAGGTGCATATCCACATGATCCTCTTCTCCGCGGCCCCCAAGGAAGGGTATCTCACCAAAGAAGGCATCCGGCAGGTGAAGTCCGCCTTCGCCAGACGGATCTATCACGCGGATCGGATGCACATCTACCAGCAAAAGGACATCGCACGGCAGGAGCTCCAGACACGCACTCGCACGGCCATGGTGGAATGCATCGCACAACTGAAACATGGTGCAGTGGATAACCCACGACTGGAGCAGCTCACCGAGGAGTTGGCGGAACGCCTGCTGACGGTCAAGGGCCGAAAGGTCTACGGCTACCTGCCGCCAAGGGTCAAGGCCATGGTGGACGCCATCGTGGAGGAGCTGGCGAAGGACGAGCGGGTGTCCGCCGCCTACGAAACATGGCAGACGCTCTACGAGCAGGTGTGCCTGGACTACGATCAGCGGCCGCCCAAGCGACTGCCGCTCTCCCGGCAAAAGGAGTTCCGGAGCGTCCGCAATATGGTCATTCAGGAAACGCTGCAATGGATGGCTGAGCGGCAGAGGTGTGCGGATGCACAAAGAGTTTCTGCCACATCGGTGGAATCCCTCTCGCCTGAGAATTCCGCGGCGGCCACAAAAGCCAAAGTAGAATCCACAGCACCAGCCGTTCCCGCGCAGCCCAAATCTGACCGTTCGACGAGTGCCGCACCAGAAGATCCCGCCTCCGCTGATGATGCCGCTTCTGAGGGTACCACACCGCCTGCGGCTGAAGATGCACCGGCTTTCTCTCAGTGGTCAGATCACCCCAATCAGCAGAAAGGGAGCGCACCGGCAGGATCAGATTATCGTGCCCCCACGGTGGGTGAAACCGTCGTGCGGATGCTGCATCACATGAGCAGAATTTTTGAGGACAACAGCAAGATCGATCAGATCCACCGCGGCTTGCAGATCGACCGCAAGCGCCGTCAGGAATTGCAGCGCAAGCGGCTGGCGATGGGACACAAGCCGGACGACCACGAAGAACAGACGTTCAGATAGCGCAAAGCAGAATTTTGAAAGGACACATCATGAGCAAATATATTTATTTTACGCCGGAGGAAAAGGTGCGGGCGCAAAACACAGACCTCGTGTCTCTGCTGCGTGCCCAGGGGGAGCGACCCGTGCGCTCCGGTCGGGAGTTCCGTACGCCCAATGATCCCAGCATCACCGTGCGGGGCAACAAGTGGTTCGACCACTCCAAGCGCGAGGGCGGCTATGCCGTCAGCTTCGCGCAACGCTATTACCGTCTCCCTTACCAGGAGGCGGTTTTGCTTTTGCTGGGCAGAAAGAATGGAAAATCGTATGAGCAGGCAAAGCCCGCAAAGGAGGCTCCGAAGCCCTTCGCGCTGCCGGAGCCTTACGGGACCATGCGGCGTATGTATGCCTACCTCATGCGCCAGCGGCACATCGACCGGGAGGTCATCTCCTATTTCGTACACGAAAAGCTGCTCTACGAGGACAAGCATCACAACTGCGTTTTCGTGGGGCAGGATGGCAGCGGCGAGGCGAAACACGCCCATATCCGCAGCACCAACAGTGAGGGACGTGTGTTCCGCATGAACATTGAAAGCAGCGCCAGCGAGCACTGCTTTCATAAGGACGGCACGGACAAGTCCCTCTATGTGTTCGAGGCCCCCATCGATCTCCTGTCCCACATCACCCTCTACCCCTACGGATGGCAGGAGCACAGCTACGTCGCCTGCTGCGGGACATCCATCCAGCCGGTGCTGGAACGGCTGCGGCAGAATCCCAAGCTGGACACGGTGTACCTCTGCCTCGACAACGATGACGCGGGCAATGACGCCTGCGACCGCATGACGGATACGCTGGAGGACATGGGCTTGGAGGTACAGCGGCTCTGCCCGGTGTGCAAGGACTGGAACGACGATCTCCGGGCTAAATTCGAGAGAAAGGAGAACCTGCCATGAACGGGGATACCTGGATCTTCCTCGCCCTCTGCGGCGCTCTGCTGATGTTTTTGCTGGCGGCGTCCTTCCTCTCCAAGAGCTACTCCCTTGACCGCATCAAGAGCAAGACGGTGGGCGACGGTCAGCACGGCACGGCGCGGTGGGCGACGCCCAAGGAGATCGGCAAGACCTATCACACCGTACCCTTTCGTCCCCGCCGCTGGCGTAAGGGGAAGGAGCTGCCCACGGAGCAGGGGCTCATCCTCGGCAGCGTGGGCGGCGGAAAACGTAAAAGCAAGGCGGGAATTCTGCTGAAAACCTCCCGCAAGCTGCTGGAAAAGCTGCGCCGTCCTGTGGCGGGAAAGCAGAAACGGAAACCGAAGAAAAAATCAAAGGTGCTTTCAAAAGTCAAAAAGATGATCGAGGAGCAGGGGGATATCCGGGCACTGGTGGACAGCGACGACATCCACTGTCTGATGATCGGTGCCTCCGGCGTGGGCAAGACGGCGTTTTTCTTGTACCCCAATCTGGAATATGCCTGCGCCTGCGGCATGAGCTTTCTGGCGTTGGATACCAAGGGGGATCTGGCGCGCAACTACGGCGCCATCGCCTCCCGGTACTATGGCTACCGGGTTTCCGTCATCGATCTGCGCAACCCAACCCGCTCGGACGGCTTCAACTTTCTGACGCTGATGAATCACTACATGGATCTGGCGAGAGCAGATCCGTCCAACTTGGCGGCGCGGGCCAGGGCGGAGAAGTACGCCAAGATCCTTGCCAAGACCATCATCAGCCCGGACGGTGACGCCTCCCAATACGGTGATAACGCCTACTTCTATGACAGCGCCGAGGGATTGTTGACGGCCGTTGTGCTGCTGCTGGCGGAATTCGTGCCGCCAAAGGACGGAGAGCCGGAAAAACGGCATATCGTGTCGGCCTTCAAGCTGGTGCAGGATCTGCTGGCGATGCCGAGCTCACGGGGCAGGAACGGCTTTCAGCTGCTGGTGGACATTCTGCCGCCGGAGCATAAAGCACGGTGGCTGGCGGGTGCGGCGCTGACGGCGGCGGATCAGGCGATGGCCTCGGTCATGTCCACCGTCCTCTCCCGCCTGAACGCCTTCCTGGACACGGAGTTGGAGCAGGTCATCTGCTACGACAGCCCCATCAACGCGGAGATGTTTGCCGCCGAGAAGTGCGCCATTTTTCTCATTCTACCGGAGGAAGACCCCGCCAAGAATTTCATCGCGGGCCTTATGATCCAGAACCTCTCCCGTGAGCTGTTCTCCGTGGCGGACGAGCATGACGGCAGGCTCAAGAACCGCGTGGTGCTGTTCTGCGATGAGCTGGGCACCATGCCGCCCTTCGACATCCTGCCCCTGTTCAGCGCGGGCCGCTCCCGCGGGCTGACGCTGGTGCCCATCATCCAGAGCCTTGCCCAACTGGAAAAGAACTACGGAAAAGAGGGCGCGGAAATTATATGTGACAACTGCCAGGACACCATCTTCGGTGGCTTCTCGCCCCAGAGCAAAACCGCCGAGGCCCTCTCCGCCGCCCTTGGCAGCCGCACGGTGCTCTCCGGCTCCGTCAGCCAGGGCAAGGAGAGCAGCCAGTCCTTGCAGATGATGGAGCGACCGCTCATGACGCCAGACGAATTGAAGTCCATCCCCAAGGGAGAGTTTGTGGTGATGAAGACCGGCACCCATCCCATGCGGACGAGACTGCGCCTGTTTTTGGATTGGGGCATCACCTTCGATCCGGAGGGCTATCGGATGCCGGAACGGGCGGCTCGAAAAATCGCCTATGTGAACCGCGACGAGCTGGCCCGCAATATTCAGAACCGCCGCGAAAACAGCCCTTACAACACGGAGGATAGCAAATGAGCAAATTTAACTTTATTTACGCCGAGGATCTGAGCCACCGGGAAAAGACGGTCTACATCTACCTCCGGGATCGCGCGGATGCCTCCGGCGTCTGCTGGCCGGGGATCAAGACCATCGCCGGTGAGTTGGGCCTCTCACCCCGCACCGTCCAGCGGGCCTTGGCAGATCTGGAACACAGGCAGCTCATTGAGAAGCGGCAGCGCCACCGCGCCAACGGCAGCCTTACCAGCAATCTGTACCGCCTGACAGCGGCAAAAAAGTCACAGTCTCCCGCCAAGGGGGGACTGTGACCTTTTCTCTCCTAAAAATCTGTCCATAGGGTGGCGTCATCATGGCGCATCCAGAAGAACCTACTCTACCGGAGGATATACCAGTACAGAGAAAGAACAAGAATATAAACAATGTTCTTCATGATATAGGTCCATTTGTTGTTGGCATGGTCTTTTCTGAAAATCCACTATAGTTATTCCTGCGGCCACTGAGGTCCTATCTCTGTGGCCGCTGGAGAGGGCTCTATACACTATAGCTATTAGAGCCTGAAACATCTGCACACTCTCTATTCAGCTGGTCTTAGAACTCTATATATTAAGGTAATAGAAATACTATGCATTGCTATTACAAAGAACAAAATATAGAGTGGTAGATTAGATTCATTCATTGCATCGACATTTGAGGAAACATCTTCTAAAAGAGTATTAAAAATAAGATAAAGGCAATAAAAACCATAGCAAATACCAGTATCGGCATAAAAAAATGTTGCGCTTTTCTTCCCCTATCTGACAAAGGAATGTGTCGATAAGCTGCTCGATGCGCCGATTTTCTGCTTCACTTTCAACATACTCCTTGCCAGAAACACAGTCACCAAGTTCTTCAAATGAACAAATCGCCTCTGGCTTTCGCTTTTCTGCGGAGAGGTATTCATACTTTTTCAGGGCAAGATTTCTGGTAATTCTACTTGCGAATACGGAAAACGGTGACGGCCTTTCTTTGGGAATGGCATTCCATAAGCCTAAATATGTATCGTTCACACATTCCTCGCTGTCCTCATGGTTTAGTAGGATATTACTGGCAATGCGAAAAAAGAGCTTTCCGTATTTTGAGGAGGTTTCTGTAATGGCATCCTCGTTCCTCTCCCAATATAGCCCAATGATTTTTTCATCTTCCATAGGCGACCTCCATTGTGGTACCGCGGTCTAAAAGCGCTTTCACTACCGTCTATATCCTGGGCGATATGGCCATGCGGGGTAAGAACAGTGCACTACTCGCGCTGGTTGCCCAGTTGAAGGGCAAGAAGATTTTGTTTCGCGGTAACCACGATGACCTGTCCGACTATCGCTATCAGCGGCTCTTTGAGGAAATCACTGACTACCGGGAGATTGCCGATTCCTTTGATGGAAAGACATACAAGCTCTGCTTGATGCACTATCCCATCCTGATGTGGAACGGCCAGCATTGCGGATCGATTCTTCTCTACGCCCATACTCATAATACTGTGGAAGAGGCATTCTTCCAGAAATGCGTCAAAGAGCTCAACGAGAACAAGAAACTGAATGTTCAACAAGGAAAGCCCATTCGCGCCATCAATGTCGGCTGCATGATGCCTTACATGGGCTACGAGCCGAGAACGCTGAAAGAAATCCTATCCGCGCATGAATAAGAAAGGAGTGCTGCCTGTGCTGCCAAAAGCACTGTTTTTGAGCACGATTGAGAAGATACGCCAGCAGGAGGCTCGTATTGATGAGTTCGATAAGGCCCTCAGTAAAATGTGCGATGGTTTTCCTGCCTTCGACAAGGACAATCTCTACCTGCTCGCACTGCGCGATTTGCTGAAGTACACTATGCAAGACCAGTATGACAATATCGGCTGGTGGTTATACGAAGCGCCGGATGCCGGTTACACCGTATCCTGGGAAGAAGCCGGCAAGGAAGTCTCTGTTGATTTGACTGAGGCCGGCGCCCTCGAAGTAAAGAAGTCGGGATGCGAGTTTTTAATTTATAAACAAAATGACGATAATTTAAATCGAAACCAAAGAAAAATCGAATATAACAAAACGAATACTCAAAAATAGCAGGAAAGTGTGAACAAAGATCGCTGATTTTGTAAACGTTGGCACTCGTATATTGACATTGCTAAAAACGGGGTTATAATGAACACGATCTTAGGGAGAGGGATAAAGAGATCCCCCCCAAGAAATCAAATCAAATTATAAATACTCAAGCTCCGGACCGGGAGCTTCTCCCGGAACCGAGAGCGGGAATTGAATGGAGGAACAATTTATGTTACCCAGTATTTTTAGTGAGAACCTGTTTGATGATTTCTTTAATAGCGCAATGTTCCCGAAGGCCGAACATGAGCTGTACGGCAAGCATGCGAAGAACCTGATGAACACCGATGTGCGGGAGGTCGAGAACGGTTACGAGATCGACATGAACCTGCCCGGTTTTAAGAAGGACGAGGTAGAGATCCAGCTGCAGGACGGCTGCCTGACCGTCAGCGCCGCCAAGGGACTGGACAAGGACGAGGAGGATAAGAAGGGCCGTTATATCCGCCAGGAGCGTTACGCCGGTTCCCTCAGCCGCAGCTTCTATGTGGGCGAGGATGTGGAGCCTCAGGATGTGAAGGCCAAGTATGAGAACGGCGTTCTGAAGCTGTTCGTCCCCAAGGCCGAGGTCAAGCAGGTGCCTGCTCAGACCGCTATCGCCATTGAGTGACCAAATGGCCGGGGCCCGCAAGGACGGGTCCCGGCCGGTTTCTTTTAACGGCGGTCCTGCGTCGTATTTCCGTCCGGGTTCCGGGCGGGGATACGAAACAAGATCGAATGGATCGACGGGAGGAAAGTTGGATCCCCCTCTTTTTCCTTAGGAGGCATGATGTATGAATAAAACCGTTTCCCGCGTGCTGTGGATCGTGGCAGGTGTGCTGCTGATCGTGGCGGGTGGTGCGTGTATGCTCCATCCCGGCGCTACCCTGAGCGGGCTGTCCTTCCTGTTAGGAATGGCCATGTTATTTTCCGGTGTGGTAGATATTATGATTTTTGCCACGGCGGGCAGCAGTATTTACGGTTCCGGATGGTTTTTGGTGGATGGCATCCTTACGGTGCTGCTGTCCATCTTCCTGCTGTGCAACCAGATGTTCACCATGATGACTCTGCCCTATATTCTGGGTATGTGGCTGTTGTTCTCCGGCATCACGAAATTTGTAAACTCCTTTGATCTGCGCCGGTTTGGAGTGCGGGGATGGGGCTGGGTGACAGCCTTCGGCCTGCTGATGGCGGCGGCTGGATTCCTCTCCTTTATGGACCCCTTGGCTGCGGCGGTGACGCTGTCCGTTCTGGCGGGGCTGTTCCTGATGATCCAGGGCGTGGTTTCCATCGCGTTCGGGTGTCTGTCCGGACGGTTCTGGATGTAAAGCTTAACAACAAAAATCCACGGTCGCACAGGCTGACTATCTTGTTGAAGAGGTTGCGCATAGAGATGCCTTGAAGGCAGTGCACGGCAGTCATGACTCATGGGAGGAAACACAATGAGTACGCAATATGAATTTATGAAACGACAGGTCGTTGAAGAAGTGGCTGCTCTTCAGGAAAAGCTAATCGCAATCCAGGCGGATTGCATCAACCGGATCAAAGAAATCCCCGTCACTTCTGACCTGGAGGACACCATGGATGAACTGCTTAATAAAATCTCAAATCAGTTCCTCTTTCAGATTGAGGAACCGGAAAGTGCGTCCGTCGTGATCGGCACAGCAAGAGCCGGTCATTTTTCCTGGAGAGTCGAGAATGGGTTTCGAGACATTTTCTCCGTAGAGCAGTGGCTCCGCGACAATCCCGAGTTCAGCATCTATGATGAATACGGTACAGCTATTACATGGGAGCAATTCAAAGAGGCTGTAGCCTGGTGTAATGGGTGAAAACTGCACTTGAAACGGTTTGTGCATTCTGACATATTGGGACCGCATTTTTTTGTACAAGGAGTCGATGACCATGGAGTACAGGGGCCTTTATGTTTCTGCAACACCAGATTGTGAGCCTAATGAAGGCGGATACTATTGTCAGGTATATGCCGACGAGGATTATGGCGACCAGATCGACGACTTTTGTATCCATCCAGATGAGCTTGAAGAGAATGATGATATTAAGCACTGGGGCAAGGTCAATATCGACGGCAGCTACCGATACTATGTTGAGAATGGTGTCATCTCTCCAGAAAACAGCGATATTTAACCACAAGTTGAATGACAAACCGAAAGAGTTGTGGTATAGTACAGTCAGAAACCAAGAACAAATCTCTACAGAAAGGACGCAGAACTATGAAGACTATTTCTTCCGCTATCTTCTATATGAGCGAATGGCAGGCTATCTTCCAGTGCGAGGAATATAGCTTTTGCGAAGCACGCCCATATCAAGATAAGCAGAAGAATATGATCGGATTGAGTACCTGTTGACCTGAAAGAATCGGTCTATCAGGATCTCCTTCTCTGAATTATTGAAGCCGCTTGTCTTGAGTGCAGACAAGCGGCTTTTTCATGCCCATGAGGCCAAATAATTCAGATAGGAGGTGTATTTGAGAATGAACATTCCAACGATCAACCTTGCTCGCACAGGCACCAATATTGTGATGCTTCGCAAAGCAGCGGGGCTGACGGTGCATGACCTACAAATGGCATTCGGCTTCAATTCCCCGCAGGCCATTTACAAGTGGCAAAACGGCACTGCGCTGCCGACTGTAGATAATCTTATCGCCCTTGCTGCACTGCTGCATGTGCGTATTGATGATATCCTCATTACCGATCACTCGGTTGCTTAATATGCAGGGAGAACTTCTCCCTGCCATACGGTCCGCTCGTCTAAATGGTTAGGACACAGCCCTTTCACGGCTGCAATGACCGGTTCGAGTCCGGCGCGGATCTCCATAATACTGGGATATTGCTAAGCGGCTAAGGCACCGGCCTTTGATGCCGGCCACTGTTGGTTTGAATCCAACTATCCCAGCCATGATACGGTACTCAAGAGGTTGAAGAGGACAGCCTGCAAAGCTGTTAATCGTCGGTTCGAATCCGACCCGTATCTCCATCTGGTGCCTTCGTCTAATTGGTTAGGACGCAAGCCTCTCAAGCTTGTAATGCTGGGTTCAAATCCCGCAGGCATCACCATCATCATACAGGGGTATAGTTTAACCGGAAGAACAGCGGTCCCCAAAACCGCCCGTGGGTGTTCGAGTCGCCCTATCCCTGCCAATATACTGGGGTGTCGCCAAATGGTCAAGGCACCGGTCTCTGACACCGGCATTTGTTGGTTCAAGTCCAGCCACCCCAGCCATATTTGGAGAGTGAACCCGGAAGGCCCGGGGACCGCCCGCTAAGCGGATCGTATCAGAAGTGATATCAGATTCGAGTTCTGCGCTCTCCGCCATATGGGTCAGTGCGCGTAGTTGGCGATCGCAGCGGTCTGTAAAACCGTGACATCTGAAACATCGTTGGTTCAATTCCAACCTGACCCACCAAAATAGAGGGGTACCCGCTTCTGGGTGCCCCTCTTTCATAATGGTCACATCATTGGCCGGGTGGTCGTAAAACAGTAAAATGAAAAAATGGTGAAAACCTTGAGTTTTCAAAGGGTGCGGCGTGACTTCGGTCACGCCGTTTCCTCTTTCATCAGCTCATTCAGCGGGATGAAGCCCAGCCCATCGTACTGGATGTGAATGTGCTGCACACGCTTCCCGCTGGATTTGTCCGGTGCGTCCACATAGATGGCGGACACCAGTTCCCGCAGAGCGTAGCCGTCCAGCTTATCGATGCCCACATACTTGTGCGCCGTCTGAATGAACTTCTCAACGTTTTCGTTCTGTCGTTCCTGTACTTCAATTTCCTGTCGCAAAGTTACGCACTCGGTCTCCAACTGCTTCTGCTCCGTTTCATAGGTCAGGCTCAGCATATCGAAGCGCTCATCACTCAGCCGTCCGCAGGCGTTGTCCTCGTAAATCCGGATGAACAGCCGTTTCAGTTCAGCGATGCGGTTTTCGTTCCGTTCCAGCCGTTTCCTTCGGATGCGGATCTGCTCACTGCTTTCCAGCCGGAGTTGTTCCTCCATCACTGCACGGAAATGTGCCTCATGCCGCAGAATGTAGCCCGTCACAGCCTGAATGTGTTTCAGGACTATGTGGCTGAGTACGGTTTCCCGGATGTAATGAGTACCGCACTTGTCCTTGTGCTTCTAATGGAGAGAACAGTCAAAGAACGCGCCCTCCGGTCGGTAATTGTTCGTCGCCCCTTAATACAGCTTCTCACCGCAGTCGGCACAGTACACCAGCCCGGAAAAGATGCTGCTTCGGCCTGTACGGGTATTGCGATGCCGCTGCTGGCGCACCTGCTGTACCTTCTCAAACACGGCTTCCTCGATGATGACCTCATGTGTATTGGGGAAGATGGCTTGCTTCTCAAGGGGATTGTCCCGCTGCTTCTTGTCCCAGATGGAGTTGGTATAGGTCTTGAAGTTCACCGTACAGCCCGTGTACTCCCGCCGTTCCAGAATCGCCACAACGGTACTGCTGTGCCAGTCGCAGGGGTCCTCCGGTTTCTTGTTTGGGGTCTTGATGCCCTGCAAGGCCCTGTATGCGCTGGGCGTTAGCACCTTGTCCGCTTTCAGTTGGTTGGCGATCTGCATGGGACCACGGCCCTTCATACACAGGTCGAAGATGCGTTTCACCACATCAGCGGCTACCGGGTCAACCACCCAGCGGCGGGGGTTCTCCAGGTCTTTTACATAGCCATAGGGCACATTGGTGGTCAGGGGTACGCCTCGCTCACCCTTGGCTTTCTGGACGGCTCTGATCTTGCGGCTGGTGTCCCGGGCATAGAACTCGTTGAACCAGTTTTTGATGCCCGCAAAATCGTTGTCCACACGGTTAGGGTCAATGGTGTCGTAGTTGTCGTTGATGGCGATGAAACGAACACCGTTCTGCGGAAAGGTGAAGTTGGTGTAAAGCCCGGTCAGCGCGGAGTTGCGGCCCAGTCTGGAAAGGTCTTTGGCGATCGCCACGGCCACCCGTCCCGCCTCGATTTCGGCCAGCATGGCCTGAAAGCCGGGACGGTCATAGGTCACACCGCTTACACCGTCATCCACGAAAAAGGTTGGGTTGGGGAAGTGATGCTCCCTGGCATACTGCAAAAGCATGGCCTTCTGAGACGAGATTTGTCAAGGTTATTTTCTCCCGCTGAATACAAATGTCCAACTTTACTGTGAATAGCTCAGATATAATAAACACAGAGCCGCAGAATGGCCAGGGTTGCCATCACCGCCGCAATGATTAGGATGGTGTTTCGGTTTTCTCCGGCCACTCCGATGTCAATCATACTGGCCAGGGCAGTAGGCAGCAGCATGGCTGTCACAGCGGAGAGCAGCATCAGCGCCAAGAGGGCGGCCACATGCTTTCCGCTGAGTTTTACACGGGAAAAAATCGTACCCATAGTTTTCCTTTCTGCTCGTCGTACTCGCATTTTAGCTTGACAGGGCAAATAGCAAATGATAGTATAAATGAAACGATAGTATCATAGATGCTATGAATATCACAGAAGCAGGCGTTGTCAATAGTCCGAGCGAAAGTGGAACAAATGACAATCCTTGTTTCAATGATACGCAATTAAAGGAGACGTTTCTTATGCGAAGGACAACGGCTACAACAGACTATCTGAAAGAATGTATGGGTACAGCGTTGCTGGAACTAATGAAAGAAAAACCCATTGAAAAAATCAGTATTGAGGAGATGACTGCCAAGGCAGATGTAGGTCGCTCCACTTATTTCCGTTATTTCAAAAGTAAAGATGAAGTTCTGTCTTTCAAAATCACATGTCTGTGGAAGCGCTTTTCCGACGAACACGGTGCTACCAACTTCGCCACTGGTAGTTATGACGGCATCAGGCTGTTTTTTGAATTTTGCCTTTCCACTCGTCCTATTTGTGATCTGCTCTACTCAGCTGATCGCCAATATGTGATTCTAAACTTCTATTTACAAGAAGCGGCATCCATTGTCGCTAATGCCGATGCCAAAACGCACTACTTTATCCAATTTATTACATATGGATTGTTTGGGCTTATGAATGCGTGGGTATTACGAGGCTATAAAGAAACCCCACAGGAAATGGCACAAATAGTTTGCGATTGGGAAGCATCTTCGGAGGAGAAATAGCATAGAGGAGGGTAAACATATGGGGAAAATCATTCGACGCATTCTAACAATTATTCCAGCGGTGGCTTTACAATCGCTCTGGCTTTTGCTGTTGATGAAATGGCTGACCCCTTACGCACCGATTATTGTGTCACTGCTTTCCGTTGCAGCGTTTTTCTTGGTGGTATTTATTATTATAAAGAGAGATGAAACCGCTTATAAATTGCTTTGGCTGCTGGTTATTCTGTCACTACCTTTGGTAGGAGCGTTACTATATCTGCTCTTTGGAAATAAACGGACGGCCCGCCCTCTAAAAAGGCGCTTGCAGCAAGTTCAAAAGAGTTGCAATCCGCAGCCTCTTCCAATAAAAGAAGCGCCCTTTGACGGCGAAAAACGCATGGGGCAAACAGTGCGGTGGCTGGAAGAAAAAACGCAATATCCGATGTGTGCAGTTGAGCAGGTTCGTTACTATCCGTTGGGCGATAATATGTTCCCTGATATGCTTGCCGATTTGAAAAATGCAAGAAACTCGATTTACGTAGAATACTTCATTATTGAGCCGGGGCATATGTGGGACGCAATCGTGAACGAACTGGAAGTAAAAATGGAGCAGGGCGTTGATGTACGTGTGATATACGATGATCTTGGCAGTATTTCTTCGTTCAATTTCAGTAATGTCCGTGAACTGAAAAAGAAAGGCATTCCATGTATTCCTTTTAATCCTTTCCTTGCCTTAAAAGGAACTGCAAACTATCGCGATCATCGCAAAATGCTGATTATTGACAACGAAGTTGCTTATAGCGGAGGTATCAACTTATCAGATCGGTATATCAATTTGGAACATCCCTATGGACACTGGAAGGACACAGGCTTTCGGATTACTGGTGAGCCAGTAAAAAATTTTACCCATATGTTCTTGACCTTTTGGAACGCATTTTCGCTGGAAAAAGAAGCAGGACAGCTTGCAATGCCCACATATCCCAAAAGGTATCCTGCGCCGCCGCACACATTTGATGGTTATGTGCTTAGTTACTACGATTCGCCCCTTAACCATGAAGCTACCAGTAATCAGCTCTTTATTGACTTGCTTTCTCAAAGCACGGATTACGCATGGTTTTTTACACCGTATCTTATGCTTGGCGATGACTTGATGGATGCAATGATTTCCGCTGCTCAACGTGGTGTAGACGTGCGGATCATTATGCCCGGCATCCCTGATAAGAAGCTGATTTTCCGTATGTCTCGGAGCTTTTATCAGGTGTTGCTGACTGGCGGCATCAAGATTTATGAGTATACTCCCGGCTTCGTTCATGCAAAGAGCTTTGTATCAGACGACAAAGTTGCGACGATAGGAACTGTCAATCTGGACTACCGCAGTCTCTTTCTCCACTTTGAAAACAATTCGTTCTTTTATCGTTCCAGTATTATTGCAGCAATAAAGGACGATTTCATCGCTACACAGGCAAAATGTAAAGAGGTAAAGCCCTATGATATGAAACATTATTCGCGCCGCTGGGTCGTAGATGGTGTCCTTCGTATTTTCGCACCGCTATGTTGAGGTTTTTATGAAGCATTTTCTTATGTGTCTGCTATATATCGCGGCGTTAGGGGTTCTCTCCTTTGTAGTGGGGCGCTTGATCCCGAAGCATTGGTTTCACGCCGATCGTTTTCCTTGGGTCTGCCACCCGGCAGAGCAAAAACTATGGAAGCGGCTTCATGTTCGGAAATGGCAGGCAAAGATCCCCGATATGAGCCGCATATTCGTTAAAATCATGCCGGAAAAGAAACTGACAAAGGAAAACTATGAGAACTTGCCGCGCATGATAGAAGAAACTTGCGTGGCAGAGTGGACACATATTCTGTTGTCTATCGCCGGTCTTGGACTGCTGAAAATATGGTCCGGTGTTGGCGGGGTATGTATAACGATTATCTACATTGTGCTGGGTAATTTGCCGTTTATTGTTGTCCAGCGCTATAATCGCCCACGCCTGCAAAAGCTGTTTGCTATGCAGCAAAGGAAAAAATAGGAGATTCAAATGCAAACACTAATTCTAAGCTGCAACACTGGCGCAGGGCATAACTCCTGTGCGCAAGCAGTTCAGGAAGCCTACCACTCTCGCGGAGAAATCTGCAATATTACAGATTCTTTGCAGTTTATTTCAGAAAAAGCATCCACGTTTATTTCTAATTGGCATACCCGAATTTACCGCCATGCTCCAAGGCTTTTTGATGCTGGGTATCAGCGTGCGGAATCTCACGAAGATATTTTTTGTGAGGGAACGCCGATCTATAAGCTACTTTCCTCCGGCGCAGAGCGGATGTATCAATACATCCGCTCTGCAGGCTACGATAATATTATCTGTACTCATGTATTCCCAGCCTTGGCGTTGACAGAAATGCGCCGACAGCACCCATGCTTACAGCTTGTAACGAGCCACATTTCTACAGACTATACCTGCGCTCCCTGCACAGCGGATTCTGCGCTGGACTGGTATTTCATTCCGTCCACTTCGCTGTTAGGTGAGTTTGAACAATGTGGACTTCAACCTCAAAAGCTGATCGCCAGTGGAATCCCTGTGCGGCAGCAATTCTACCAGCGTGTGTCACAAGAAGCAGGAAAAGCCAACGCCGGAATCTCTCCTGCTCATCAGCATATTTTAATGATGTGCGGTAGCATGGGCTGCGGTCCAATGGAGGAGATTATATCGTATCTCTGCCCTTACCTCACAACAGAACAAGAACTTAGTGTTGTATGCGGCACAAATGATGATTTACGCAAAAAACTCCAAAAAAGAACAGAAAAGTATTCTCAAGTTCATGTTCTGGGAACCGTCAATAATGTGCCGCAGCTCATGCAAGCCTCAGACCTATTCCTGACAAAGCCCGGAGGTCTAAGTACATCTGAGGCAATGGCGGCAGAGTTACCAATGGTGCTTATCGATGCAGTGGCTGGCTGCGAGACACATAATCTGAATTTTTTTCTGCGTAATGGAATGGCCGTCACAGCCAATACGCCAAAAGCAATCGCAGACACCACAATAAAAACGCTAAATGCCCCAGTGCTTCTTTCTAAAATGCGCGCGGCAATGCGGTCGCAGACGGAATGTACGGCAGCCGATAAAATCTATGAATGGATATACAGTCATGCAAAGTAATCATATAAAGCCGGAAGTTAATTACCGTGAGTTCCGCATCCATAAACTTAATACACCTGAATTTTCTCACGTCAGGCTATTGCTTTACTGGCCAATTTTCGGCTTGCTGTTTTTGTTTCTTGAGCGGTTGCAACCGCAACGAAATTACTATCCCGTCTATTGTGGACTCGATGATATAATACCATTTTGTGAATGGGCGTTGATTCCGTATCTATTTTGGTTTGTCTTTCTAATCGGTACGTTGGTTTATACTTTTTTCGTCGATGTACCTGCATTTCGGCGTATGATGTATTTTGTGATAGTCACCTATACGATCACGGTTTTGATTTACCTGTTCTTTCCAACCTGCCAAAATTTGCGGCCAGAAGCATTTGTACGCAATAATCTACTTACACGCTTTATTGAATTATTCTATAGTTTCGATACCAATACAAATGTTTGCCCCTCACTTCATGTAATAGGCTCTGTTGCCGCGATGTTTGGGTTATGGGATTGCAAGGCGCTCCAAAGCGTCGGATGGAAAATCGCTGCTACATCAATCGCCGTGTGTATCAGTCTCTCCACCGTTTTTATGAAACAGCATTCTATCATGGATGTTCTCGCTGCATTGCCAGTCTGTTTCTTTGGTTGGTGGATTGCCTATAAGATACTCCCCAATAATAAAACAAACCGATTTCTTGCGAGGATGTAATCATGGATAAATCCTACAAAAAGCCGCTTCTACTAATCACGTTTGGGGTGATCTTATTTGCGGCATTCAACAATCTAAACTATGTTGCCAACTTTCTAAAATCGTGTATTGGCTTGCTCGCTCCGATTTTATCAGGCCTTTTGCTGGCCTTTGTTCTGAGTGTACCCGTGCGCGGACTGGCAAAGAGGCTTCGACGAAAGCTGACTAAAGCTACAGATCGGCAAATAGACATGATAAGCCTGTTACTGACGCTGATATGTGTTATTGCGATTATTGCTCTTCTGTGTGTAATTGCGATTCCACAGCTCACTGCATCTGTAAAAAGCATTGCTGCTCTTGTTCAAGAAAAATGGCCTGACTGGGTCGGCTTATTGCAAAGATACGGCATTGACACAGAGAAACTGTCGGCACATTTTGCTGCGCTCGATTGGAAATCTATTCTGCAAAGCATTTCGAGCGAAATGAACACAGTGATTTCCTCAGTTGCCAATGTTGCTGGCTCTACGGTATCTGCGATTGCTGATGTTGCAATTTCACTTGTGATCACATTCTATGTGCTAATTGGATGGCGTGAATTGAGCAGTCAAAGCAAACGGGCACTGTATGCCTACTGTAAGGAATCCGTTGCAGATAGAATTTGCCATATTTCGAAACTTGCACATGACACCTATGCGAAGTTTCTTTCTGGTCAGTGTGTCGAGGTTATGATTCTTGGAACATTGATCTTTCTTTCGTTTTCTGTTGCAGGGATTCCATATGCGGGGCTAACAGCCGTTTTAACTGCCGCCTTTGCATTCGTTCCTTATATTGGAGGATTTCTCTCCTGCGCTTTCGGCATTTTATTTACTTTATTGGCGGCTCCGAACAAGGCGCTCCTATGCTTGATCGTCTATCAGGCAACTCAGTTTGTTGAAAATCAGTTCATCTATCCGCACGTCGTGGGAAACAGTGTAGGGCTATCCCCGTTCTGGACGTTGTTGGCGGTTTTGCTGGGCGGTAAACTGTTCGGTGTCCTTGGCATGATCTTCTTTATTCCGTTAATGGCTCTTGTATCTCAGCTTCTACACGAATCAATCGAACGGCGGCTGCATACCCGCAAACCGGAGCTGTCCAATGTACAAAGCAACTCAGACGAGAATACAGACATAAGATAAATTAGAAGATGGGAGTATTTATATGACATTTTATCAGGAGTTGCAGTTAAATCAGGCAGGTTCTAAAAACCTGTTGAAAAAGAGTGAAACACTAAAAGAAAAACTATATCATATGTGGGTATATCTGGTGAAGATAGCTGCTACAATGGCATTTTGTTTTTTCTTTGTTAGTATTTTCAGCATCCTATTTGGAAATGAGAACAGCATTGTAGGTGTAGTAGTCTTATTATGTCTCATGGTGTTTAGGAATGCGGATCTGGGGATCCACACCGGACAATCTACGATGCTTTTGGCTTTGTTCTTTGTAATTATGACTGTATGTCCGCATTTAGCAAATCAGTTTTCACCGGTATTGGGAATGCTGTTAAATATTGCGGCACTGGCTGTGTTGATTCTGTTCGGATGCCATAATCCATCCATGTTTAATCAATCTACATTGGTTCTTGGGTATCTGCTGCTATATGGTTATGATGTTACGGGAAAAAGCTATCAGATGCGATTAGTCGGAATGGCTTTAGGTGCAGCACTTACCTGCTTCGTATTTTATCGAAATCATAAAAACAGAACTTATAAAAGAAATCTGAAAGATCTGATACAAGAATTTGATATCACTTCTTCCAGAACAAAATGGCAGATATGTCAGATTTTATGCGTACCGATTGTCCTTTGCATTGCAGAACTTTGTAATATGCCACGTGCAATGTGGGCTGGTATTGCGGCCATGTCCGTGATTTTGCCGTCTATGGAAGATATGCACTACAGAGTCCGTAAAAGGATTGTCGGAAATATTGCAGGTGTTATATGTTTTACAGTATTATATTTTCTGCTTCCTTCGTCAATCTATGCATATATAGGAATTCTTGGTGGAATCGGTGTAGGATTTTCAGCACAATATGGCTGGCAGGCAGTATTTAACACATTTGGTGCTTTAGCCATTGCTGCAGAGACATATGGACTACAAGGAGCGGTTAGTCTTAGAGTGAGTCAAAATGTTTTTGGTGTTGTGTTTGCTTTAGCATTTTGTGTTATATTTTATTGGTTTATGCCTAAAAAAAAGGAAAGTGAGGTGACCGTACATGCAGAGTGAAGTGAATAAGGAAGAAAATTTGAATAGAATTATTACGGTTCCTAATCTTCTTTCTTTTTTCGGCTTTGTCTGATTCCGGTAATTATATGGAGTTATTGTGTAAAGAAAAATCCTCTGTTAGCTGGTGAAATCTTATTGCTGTCTGGTCTTACGGATCTTGCTGATGGATATATCGCAAGAAGATTCCATAGAATTAGTAATTTAGGAAAAATACTTGATCCGGTGGCTGATAAGCTGACACAGGCAGCGATGTTAATCTGTCTGTTTACTCGTTTTCCGCATGTGCTTCTTTTAATCGTAATAATGGCAGGTAAGGAGCTGTATATGGTAGTCAGTGGATGTCTTGTGATACAAAAGACAGGAAAAGTACATGGTGCAGACTGGCATGGAAAGATAGTAACCTTTTTATTATATGGAACTGCAGCGGTGCATATTATATGGTTCCACATTACACCGATGGTATCAGATCTGTTGATTGGTTTGTGCGCTATAATGATGGTCATATCGGTCGCTCTGTATATTATCCAGAATACCAGGACTCTTAAGGAAGAGACTGTATAAGCAATTTTATATGAGATACAGTTTCTTTTGTCAGGAAATTTCGGAGCAATTTTAACCGTTCTTTGTTCATCGGTTGCAGGACTTCCGGTGCCATTTGCACCAGTACATTTACTCTTCATTAATCTTTTGACGGATAGTCTTCCGGCAATTGCGTTAGGCTTAGAGCCGGATAGAAGTGAAGTGATGAGTGAAAAACCGAGATTGGCAGATGAGTCGATATTGACAAAAGATTTTCTTAGCAAAATCGGTCTGGAAGGTTTGGTAATTGGAGCAATGACAATGATCAGTTTTTTGACAGGATACAACCAGAATGGTACATTGCTTGGAAGCACGTATGCTTTTGGAACTCTTTGTCTGGCACGTTTGTTTCATGGATATAATTGCAAATCAGATCATCCGGTCATTTTTACAAAAGGTCTCTTTCATAACAAGTGGCTTCAGGGAGCATTTGTGTTAGGTGCAGTACTCATTACAACAGTACTGACGGTTCCTGGTTTCCATAACTTATTCAAAGTGGAAACGTTGAATCTGATGCAGCTTGGATGTGTATATTTATATGCTTTTGCAAGCCTTCTGATTATTCAATTACTTAAGTGTATACGTATGAAACTAAGAAAAAGAGGGGAAAGATAGTGGATTTAAGTAGATGTTCTATGAAAAAAATTCGAGAACTGATTGTGTTTACGGCATTTCTTGTAGTTGCTTTGTGGAAATTCGATGTGGTGATTGAAGTGCTGAAGTCAATATGGAAAATTGTGTTTCCTTTTGCGCTTGGTGGTGCAATTGCCTTTGTGATTAATGTACCAATGAGTTTCCTAGAAAAGAAAATGCTCGGAAAGATAAAAGAAAATAATAAAATAGGAAAAAAAGCTGCGAGACCGATAAGCCTGCTTCTTACAATTATATTGGTAGCAGGTGTCATTATATTGGTAATGTTTGGTGTGATTCCACAGCTTACACAGACCATGGGAAATCTGATGACGAGTATTTCAGATTTTATTCCACAGATGCAAAACTGGATTCGAGAATTTTCACATGATAATCAGGATATTATGAAATTGGTAGATCAGCTGCAGTTTCAGTCTGATCAGGCAATTAAATGGGGAATAAGTCTTCTTGGAAACGGAGTCGGAAATATGATGAATACGACGATGTCAGCAGTAGGTTCCATTGCCAGTGGATTAGCGACCTTTTTTATTTCGTTTTCCTTTGCATGCTATATTCTTTTTCAGAAGGAAAACTTACATTTACAGGTAAGAAAAGTGATTTTCGCTTTTATTCCAAAACAAAAAGCAGATGCAATTCTTAACATATGTTCGCTGACATATCGGACATTTGCAAATTTTCTTGCAGGGCAGTGTCTGGAAGCAGTAATTCTCGGAATGATGTTTGTTATCACGCTAAGTATTTTAAAAATGCCATATGCACTTTTAATTGGAATTTTGATCGCGTTTACCGCATTGGTTCCTATCTTTGGAGCCTTTATTGGCTGTGCCGTGGGAAGTTTTCTGATCTTTATGGTAAATCCAAAACAGGCAGTTTTATTTATTATAGTTTTTCTGCTTTTGCAGCAGATAGAAGGTAATCTGATCTATCCTCATGTGGTTGGCGGATCAGTAGGACTTCCATCAATTTGGGTACTGGCGGCAGTTACAATCGGCGGAAATCTTATGGGAATTATAGGTATGCTGATTTTCATTCCACTTGTATCGGTATTTTATACTATATTCCGGGAGTTCGTATATCTGCGCCTAAAAAAACAACATATAAAACGAGTAACGAGAACGGATGTGGAAGAGTATGCGGAGGAGGAAATTGCGTCATCCTTTATTGTGCCGAATGAAAAATAATGATTTGATACAAATATAAATGAAGTGTAATGCCGATTATTAAGACGTTATAAAAATAGATTACGAAGGAAGAAGATATTATGAAGAAAATAGGAATCATGACAGACAGCCACAGTGGAATTTTGAGTGAAGAAGCGCAGAGACTCGGAATTAAGGTACTACCGATGCCTTTTTATATCGGAGAGAAAGTGTATCGTGAAGGAGTAGATCTTTCCAGAGATGAATTTTATGATATGCTTCGAAAGGGCGTAGATGTATCTACATCTCAGCCGTCACCAACAGAAGTTATGGATATGTGGAAAGAGATGCTGAAAGAATATGAGGAGATTGTTTATATTCCTCTTAGCAGTGCTTTAAGCGGGTCCTGTATGACAGCAGAAGCCATGGCAAATGAAGATGAATTTGCCGGTAAGGTGTTTGTCGTAGATAACGGTCGTGTGGCAACCCCGATGCATCGTTCTGTTCTTGATGCAGTAGAAATGGCAAAAGAAGGATACAGTGTAGTCGAAATCAAGAAAATTCTTGAAGAAACCAGAGAAAAAATGACAATTTATATCGGGCTCAGCACACTGAAATATCTCAAAAAAGGAGGAAGAGTCAGCTCTGTGACAGCTTTGGCAGCAGATGTCCTGAATATCAAACCTGTTATGCATTTCAGCACAGGAAAGCTTGATATCTACCAGAAATGCCGTGGTATGAAGAAATCACGTAAAGTTATGATCGATGCAATGAAGCATGAGCTGGAAACGAATTTCCGAGAAGAATATGCTGCTGGTAAAGTGTACCTGATGGCGGCGTCCAGCAGTACCGATGAAGTGACAGAAGAATGGGTAAACCAGATTAAAGAAAGTTTCCCGGGAATGGAAGTCATGTGTGATAAACTTTCCTTCGGTTTGTCCTGTCATATCGGTCCGGATGGACTGGGAATCGGATGCACCTGTAAGCCAGTGTAAAAAACTGCTCCGGAGAAGATAAAATAAAAGATTAGGGTGTCAAAAGGTTTATAGCCTTTGATATAAATTTGTAGGTATAAAAACAGTGGCTTTCTATGACAGAAAACCACTAAAATGATGCTTAACTGAATGGCATTGCTTTATCACCACTTTGAAAATGGTTGTTTTATGGCGGATAGTCAGACAGTTTTGGATATAAGAGATGATCTGGGAGCAGCCATGAATGAATGCAGGGAAGTGACCGAAAAGTACCGCACAGGACGGAGTGCATATTTACGGCTCGAACAGTTGTTTATGCGATTGTTTGCAGGATTATTATAGCAGAAAGAAGAGGTGTTCGATATGTGTACAGCAGCAACTTACAAAACAAAAGATTTTTATATGGGCAGAACGCTTGATTATGAATTTTCCTATGGGGAACAGATCACGATAACGCCAAGAAATTACGAATTTGATTTCCGGTTTGCCGGGAAGATAAAAAGCCATTATGCTTTGATCGGAATGGCATTTGTTGCAGGAGGTTATCCGCTTTATTATGATGCTGTTAATGAAAAAGGCCTTGGAATGGCAGGTCTTAATTTTGTCGGCAATGCGGCATATGAAGAGGCTTTGCCGGAAGATGAAACAGAAGTCAGCCAGGTGGCACAGTTCGAGTTCATCCCATGGATCCTTACACAGTGTGCTACTGTAGCAGAGGCGAGAGAGAAGCTGGCAGCAATGAGACTGACAGGCACAGCATTCAGTGAACAGCTGCCGACAGCACAGCTTCACTGGATCATTGCAGACAAAGACTCCTGTATCGTTGTTGAGTCTATGAAAGATGGGCTGCATGTATATGATAATCCGGTAGGAGTGCTTACCAATAATCCACCATTCCCGAGTCAGATGTTTGCACTGAATAATTATGCCGGAGTATCCAGAAAACAGCCGGAGAGTACTTTTGCAGGAGTATTACAGCTTGATGCATATAGCAGAGGAATGGGTGGAATGGGAATACCTGGAGATCTTTCCAGCCAGTCAAGATTTGTGAAAGTTGCCTTTACAAAATTAAATTCGATCTCCGGTGAAGAAGAGGATGAGAGTGTAAGCCAGTTCTTCCATATCTTAGGATCCGTAGATCAGCAGCGTGGATGCTGTGAGGTGACAGAAGGCAAATATGAGATCACGATATACACGTCCTGTTGTAATACAGCAAAAGGTATTTATTATTATACGACTTATGATAATCATCAGATCACAGCGGTTGACATGCATGCGGAAAATCTGGATTCAGATCAGCTGATCTGTTATCCGCTTCTGTCCAAGGGCGAAGTCAGATGGCAGAATAAATAATACGAAAATGCACGGAGAAAGCATAACGCAGAACAACAGGAGGACAATATCGAGATTGTATGGAATGCAGATGTTAGGTTGATAATTGTGCAAGCACCGCCTGCACAATTTGTGCAACAAAAAAGAGGAGCCAGTCCAGACTCCTCAAAGGTACGTTATTTCAAAAAGTTGCTCTTGTGTTCCAGCGCGTGCAGATTATAGCCAAGTGTAGCCAGGTGCGCTACCTTCAGCGCAACCAGATTGATGTCGGTGGACATCGCACTGGCGATCTGCTCGGCTGTGTATCCATACTCATAGATGTAACGAAGGACTTCATCGCTGTCCATCAGAATCTCTGCTGCTACGATGTTCGCTTCATATTCCGGTTTGGATTTCATATCGTAGAGCATGAACTCATGAATCGGGGTGGTTTTCGCCATATTCCGGTGAAGCTGATCATGCCCTAATTCATGTGCGCACACGATGCGCAGCATATTTTCATCCAGACTGTTATTCAGGAAAATAAAGCGATTTCGCTTAATCACCCGGTACATTCCCTTCAGGGAACCGAAATTTTCGCAAAGCATGACATTGATACCAAGCTGCCTTGCAATTTCAAAAGGGTCTCTGGAACCGCAGCGTTTTACCAGTTTCTCACCGACCCGTGAAAGCTGTTCCGCATTCATCATACCACCTCCAGTTTACAGTATAGCGAAAAGTGTGTACGATAAATATCACTGATCGGATTTTTTACGCCTCGTTTTCGGGGCGTATTTTTTATTGTTCTCTTTGGCAATCCAGTAGGCATCGGTCAGAGCTTTATAAGCTCCTTCGATGGCATCTTCGCTTAATTCGCCGCCAGCGAACATACCGGTCACTTCGCTGACCAGTTCTTCAATATCTTTCGCTGCTTTTGCGCCGCCTTTTTCATGAGCTTCTACGACATAGGTGCCGCTGCTTCCCAGCAGGTACTCAGTAGTAGTATTCAGCGCATCCGCAATCTTCTGGATCGTAACCATATTGGATGGTTTGCGGCTGCCAAGCTCATAATTCTGAATTGTGCGGGCGGTTACACCGGCCTTCTCTGCAAGTTCTACCTGAGTTAAATTGGCTTCTGTTCTTTTTTCTTTCAACCTTTCTTTGAAGACCATAGAAATACCTCTTTCTTTTTTGATAACGAACACGAACACTTTTTCATAAAAACCTATTGACACGAAAAACTGTGCTTGCTATAATGACGATGAAAACACGAAATACAATTCGTGTAATTATAGTATCACAAGAAATGCTGTGTGTCAATGCGTTCGTGAAAAGTTGTTCGTGCTTTCACGAACGGAGAGGAGGAATACAGGATGCAAAGAGTGATTCTTCACTGTGATATGAATAATTTCTATGCCTCTGTCGAGTGTATGCTGAATCCGGAACTGAAGAACAAGCCGGTGGCAGTGTGTGGTTCTGTGGAGGAACGGCATGGTATCGTACTTGCGAAGAACTACGCAGCAAAGGCGTTTGGCGTTTCCACGGGAGAGGCAATCTGGCAAGCAAAGCAGAAGTGCCAGGATCTTGTGATCGTGGAGCCGCACTATGAGCAATATATGAAGTTTTCAAAGCTGGCTCGTGGGATATACGGTCGCTATACCGATCAGATCGAGCCGTATGGGATGGACGAATGCTGGCTGGATGTGACCGGAAGCGGCTGCATGGGAACCGGATTTGAAATCGCAGATGAGATTCGCAGAACGGTTAAGTTTGAATTGGGACTTACGATTTCCGCAGGAGTGAGCTTCAATAAGATTTTTGCCAAGCTTGGGTCGGATATGAAAAAGCCGGATGCGATTACCTGCATCGAAGCAGATTCGTTCCAGGAGAAGATTTGGTGTCTTCCCGCCTCTGACTTGCTTGGAGTCGGCAGAGCGACCGAGAAGGTTCTGTCCGGTTATGGGATTCATACCATTGGAGAGCTTGCTGCAACATCGGATGATTTCTTGAAGTGCCGCCTTGGAAAGAATGGACTGGCGATTAAGAAATATGCCAATGGACTGGATGATTCGCCGGTTATGCGTTCCGATTATGTCTCCCCAGTAAAGAGCATTGGGCACGGAATAACGACCATGCAGGATTTGGAGAATAACGCCGAAGTCTGGTGTGTCATGCTGGAACTGGTGCAGGAGATCGGAACCAAGCTGCGAGCACATAAAAAGAAAGCTGGCGGAATAGCGATTTCCATCCGCAACAACGAGCTTTACACGAAAGAGTGGCAGTGCCGGATTGGTATTCCGACACAAAGCCCTACCTATCTGGCGAAAACCGCATTTGCACTGTTTGCAAAGAACTATCAGTGGGAGCATCCGATTCGTTCAGTGACGGTTCGGGCAATCAACCTGTTTGAAGAGGATTGTCCGATACAATACGACCTATTCACCGACGTGAAATCACTGGATCGCCAGGAACGGCTGGACGCAGCGATTGAGCAGATTCGATTCCGATTCGGGAAAGATGCGATTAAAAATGGGGTACTTTTTCAGAAAAGTAAGATGCCGACAGAGCGAAAAGTGGATTTGGTTATGCCGACAGGAATGATTGGTTAATACAGCACCGGTAGAATCTGGTGAGTTCTTTGCTAAAAGAAGTCAACACATTCGCCGGTTTACAGAGGAGGAGCGTAGAATATGTCGGAACAGAAATGTAGAAAAGTATATGTACCTGTGAACTTAGATGTGGATGCAGAGGGAAATATTCGCCCGCGCCTAATTCGATGGATTGACGGACGGGTGTATGAGATCGACCGATTGAAGCATAAGTGCCGAGCTTCTTCCACGAAAGTGGGCGGCTGCGGAATTCGTTATACGGTCATGATCGGTGGGCATGAGAGTTTTCTGTTCAACGAAGATGAAAAATGGTTCGTTGAGGCAAAGGAGCAGTGCCTATGATCCTTTCACAGAAAAAAATAGAAGAAATCGCTGTTGCAGTGATAAGAGATTTTCAAAAGTCCTTTTTCGGCAGCGAAGCAGATGATCCGGCAAGATTTGCGCTTCCGACACCCATTGACCAGTTTGCATCCGATTATCTGAACCTGAAGGTGTCATTTCAAAAGTTGTCCTCGGACGGAAGCATCTATGGTCTGACCGCGTATGTGGATACAGAATATCAGATAGAGGTTGATGGAAGTCAGAGGAGCATCTTCCTGAAAACTAATGATGTGGTTCTGGACAAGAGTTTCATTGAACCAGAGAATATTCGGAAACTCTGCGGAAAACGCAGATTTACGCTGGCACATGAGTGCGCTCACCAGATATTGTTTCAGCTGGATGCCGATGACCGAAAGATAGCCTGCCATAAGAGACCGGAAGTGAGGAAAAAAGGTTCCCGCGTTCTGAGAACGCAGGAAGATTGGAACGAGTGGCAGGCCAATTCGCTGGGAGCTGCCATCCTGATGCCCCAGTTAGAAGTGGATCGGGCGATGTGGTTCATCAACAGCAGAAAGCCTCTGACATGTTATGGATGGCGTTTTTATAACAAAGACCAGGTGAAGATAGATACTTTCTGTGGTGTCTTTGGCGTTTCGAGATCGGCAGCTGCTATCCGCTTGGAACAACTGGGCTATCTGAACCGGAAAAAGGATTATGAATATCGTGATCCATTGGAGGTGTGGCCATGAGCAGGAATATCAGAGTATCGGAACCATCTGCGGAAATGCAGATTAAAATCATCCGGGCAAAGGATGCGATTGCTTCGCAAAAGCCCAGGATTGTCAGGTGTCCTTATTGCCGACACAATTCAATCATTGTCTTTGAGGATACCAGAGGACATGTGCAGACCAAATGCAAGGCCTGCGGACGCGAGACCGTCTTCAATGTTTTGGAGATGAGAAGATTACGGAGATTGCAGCTCTACTATTCGTCTTTGAATGGTTGAGATGACAATAAATAACCCTATTAACACAATTTTATAAGTCATAGCTGTGCTGTGGAGCCGCTGACAGGCGAAGTCTTCCGAATGCCGCATGAGACAGAATTATGGGATACCCATGTTCTGTTTTATCGGCACAGGATTTTTCTTCACCGTCATGCGGCTCTTTTTTTGACCTTCCGTCGATCCGGTTCTGTACCGGCTGTGCGGAAGGAGAAACGTATGTATTTTGACGCAAAAGAGTTTGGTAAGAGACTTCACGATGTTCGCACTTCCCGTGGCATTACGCAGGAGGAACTGGCGGTTCGCCTGGGCCTGGCAAGCAAGCAGCATGTCAGCCGCATGGAGAACGGTGAACGCAGCTGCTCTATTGACTTGCTGATTGAACTGTCTTGCATCCTCCATGTCAGCACGGATTATCTTCTGATGGGCAGCGAGCCAAGCAAAGAGGAAGTCAAAAATGATCTTCTTAGTATTATTTCGGAGCTGTCTACGATTGCGAAAAAAATCTAAAAAGCATTAGGCGCAATATAACTGCTGACGGCGTAGAATCATGGTGGCTATCTTGGTGGATACCTTGATGGGTGTCATCCTCTAAGTTATCATGGGTTGTATCATGGGTTGCGTCATAGGACTTATCATTGGCTGTACCCATGATAGAGTGAGCATGAGTGATTTGAGCACCCTCACTGCCGTGGGCAATAAGGTGGATACAAAGATTCAAAACTGTGTGTGGGATGTCCGGCGATTTATCTTGCTCACTAACTTGGTCATTGACTAAGTTGGTAATTTACATTTTTCAAGATGACTCTGAAATCTGTTGCCGTTGAGAAAATTTTCGGATTATATGCCGCTGTATATCCAGGCGGCTTTTCGGTTTCCCTGACGATTTTGCGTAGGCCGCTTCCATGACGCTCCATGTATTTCATGCGGTGGAACGGGTCAGCAATCACAGGGCTTGCCATATTGAACGGATACTTTTTAGTGTCAAAAACAAATCAGAAAATAAAAACGGAAAATCCGTTGATATTTTCTGATTTGCGGCGTATAATAAGATTATAAGAAAATAAAAACGAAAAAACTGTTTTTAGAGGAGGACTACCTATGAAAATACTCCGCATCACCGCACAAGGACTCCCATTATTCAAAAAAGACTTGGATATTTGCTTTTATACGCAGCAACGTGTTTGCGAAGAGGACAAAGATAGTCTTTACCGTTTGACGGATAACTACTATCTCCACTCTGCCTGTGCTTTCATTGGAATTAACGCATCTGGCAAGACCTCGGTATTAAAGGTCATTAGCTTGGCCTTAAATATTGTGAAAAATGAGCCCATCAATCATGTGGAGGCAAAAAGCATTCTTGGCGGAGCGAAGAATGTTACAATCCGCACATATTTTTATGATAAGCGTAGCTACGTCTGCTGCTTGGAAACTGTAATTGCGGCAAAGAAGTCGAAAACAGGGGAATATGTGTATTCGATTCTGTCTGAAAGCCTTTGGGAAAAACCGATTGCAACCGTTAAGTCGAAAAAGTATCTGACAGATTTTACAGGAATGAAGCCTGTAGAGCAGCGCAATAGCGATGAAGCATACCTTTCTGATGATGTCAGCTTTGTCATTGCACATAATAAAAAAGCAAATGATACAGTGGAAATATTCAGCCTGCTTTCCTATACGAATGTGAATGTGCTTCCATTTACCGAAGATATTCCATTGGAGGTAATTGCATTTCTCGATCCGACCATTGAGAAATTGTGTTTTGAGCAGACAGAGGGAAAAACATTTATCCACTTGAAGTTTAAGGATGAAGAAGAGATTATCCTGAATAATGCGGCAGACCTTGAGCAGTATCTGTCCTCTGGTACGATTAAGGGTATTATTACATTCTCGATGGTAAAGGAAGTTCTTCATTCAGGTGGTTATCTTCTGGTAGATGAAATAGAGAATCATTTCAACAAGGAAATTGTAACGACCTTAGTGCGCTTCTTTATGGACAGCCGACTGAACAAAAATGGCGGAACGCTTATTTTCACTACGCATTATCCGGAACTGCTGGACGAATATGACCGAAATGACGGAATTTGTATCGTTAGAAACCGTAATGGCATTACAGCAGAAAATCTGAGCTATATATTGAAACGTAATGATATTAAAAAGAGTGATGCTTACCAGAGCGGCTTCCTTGAGGGAACAACGCCAGCATATGAAGCGTATATGCGCTTGAAGAAAAGCCTGGCTGCTTCAATCAATTAAGGAGGCGGCAGAATGGAATTAGCAAAATACAAGGCGTGTATATGTGAAGGCTCTGCCGAAGAAGCTATTATCGACATACTGGTTGATAATGATCTTCTGATTTTCAACAGAGAAGAAATGTTGGAAGAACGTGTCATCCGTTGCAGAAGTGCTAAACGATTCGAGGAGCGATACTTACGGAAAGGATTCGATGAGCAGATTTCTGTGATACGGATTTTGGATTCTCGCAGAGAGGAATTTCGATTGAGTAAAGCATATGAGCAGAAAATTGACGTGGTAAATGTCATTACTGCTCCAGAAATTGAAATGCTGATTATTCATGCGGAAGGAGCATATGATCAGTTTAAGCGTTCTGGAAAAAAACCAAGCGAATTTTGTAAAATAAATCTTCGGATGCATGATGTGAAGTCGTATGATTTTGTGAAGCAGTATTTCAGTAATCCTCAGCTCTTGGTGAAAGCCATAAAAGAGTATCGCAGAACAGCAAATATCCCCAAAGGAGAATACAGCTTGTCTGATTTGCTGAGATGAGCGTTGCTTTTTTGATACATTAGCCGTGACTCAAATGGTCACTAGGAGATAAACGGGTACCAGTTTATAGAAAATAGAATAGAATCGTCTTTGATGCCTCGTTGGGAAACCAACGGGGTATTTTTTTGCCTCAATCCGGCTGTATAGAACACTGAAAAAGTCAAAACGAACCGTATGTAGTCCTGCAAGGACAACCAAAGTGCGCCTACGAGGCCAACGCGAAACCGGAGGATTCTTGTTAAACTTACTTTGTAAGGACGAAAGTCCGGATGTCCCTTGAAAACTGCATACTCATTCTTCAGGTACATTCCTGTTTGGTCGAGCCTTCGACTGCACGCCATGAAGCCCATCGGGGCGATAGCGGTTTCGCAGAAGCAAATGCCGGATTGCAACCGGCGGCGGTGTTAAAGCCGGACAGGGACAATGATACTTCCGTAATTCGCGGTCCGGCCATAAGGAAGGCGGGATGGTTAAATTCCAATGGAGCAGTGAAGCACACTGCCGCCTGTGAGAAATCCTACATCTCTGGGGTGATAAGAAAAAGTACAGAGAAACCATATTTTCAGAAAGCGCTGCCGGGTGCTGTATCAGCATGATACCTGGCAGGCTTTATCCATATCAGTGTATGGAGATTGGAGACAACAGCATATGAAAGAAAACTGGGTTTATCGGCGAGGTGATTTATATCTCGCCAATCTCGGTGTTCCGGTCGGATCAAAGCAGGGCGGTGTTCGTCCTGTTGTGGTTCTTCAGAATGATGTCGGCAATTATTATGCGCCGACGATCACGATTGCTCCGCTGACATCGAAAATTGAGAAGAAGCGAAAACAGCCAACGCATTTCTTTCTCCGTAAAGCAAAGGGACTGGCAAAACCGTCTATGGTATTGGCAGAACAGCTCGACACCTGCGACAAGATATGCGTGATTCGCTATCTTGGGCGGGTAAGTAAGGGGCAGATGCGTGGGATTGATGAAGCTGTAAGGATTCAACTTGGATATTACATTCCAGAACAAGCAGAGAAAAAAAGACAGGGCAAATGCCGAAAGGATGGCGAAGAAGGCGATGGATAAACTGATTACAAGGAAAGAAGCAGCCAGTATACTGGGAATCAGCGTAAAAACACTGGATGCTGCAAGAACAGACGGTTTGATCTCCTATGTTCAGTATGTGGAAAACGGCTGCGTTTATTTCACGGAAGTGGGGATTCAGGAGTACATTGCAAAATGTACGCACCGTGCAAAACCGATGGAACGTGCTGCGACATATCGCAAACCTCGAAGCTTTCGGCGGTGAAAATCGACATCGTTGAGTATGGACGATGAATCCGCAATAATGAAAGCATCAACAGGATTGGAGGTAATGATATGGCGGCAAGAAGAATGATGCTTCCCGATTATGGTACGGTGAGTATGAAGGGAACGCAATATTATCGAACCCGTGTAACAGATCAGCAGGGACGGCGGGTTTCCTTATATGCAAGAACGAGAGAGGAACTGTACCAGAAGGAACAGGAAGCGATCCAGCAGATTGAGAACAAGACGTATCGCCGCAGTACACCTACAGTGGAGGAGTATTGCGAGAAATGGCTGCTGATGCAGTCGGCACAGATCAGGATGACAACGCTGATTGACTATACATCGAAAGTGAAGAACTACATCATCAAGCCATTGGGCGATATGCATATGGGAGATGTAACAGCAGATGACATTCGCCTGGCACTGTTGGCGGCATCGAAAAAGTCGGCATCCGTGTACAAATCAGTGAACGTTCTATATAAGTGTATTTTCACGGCAGCAATGGAGAGTAAGATCATTGATGAGAATCCGACCATCTATCTGAAGAAGAATGTGGGCGGGATTCCCCAGAAGGACCGCCTCCCGCTTACGGATGAGCAGGTGGATAAGCTGCTGGATGCCATTTACGGCTTACCGCCGTATGTGTTCGTGATGCTGGGGCTGTACGCAGGATTGCGGAGAGAAGAAATCCTCGGACTTCAATGGGATTCGGTGTATCTTGATTGCGAGGCTCCGTACCTTACCGTTCGGAGAGCCTGGCATACGGAGCATAATCGTCCGGTGATTCTGACAGAGCTGAAAACAAAGGCAGCGCATCGGAATGTCCCTCTGCCGGACAATCTTCTGGAATGTCTGAAAGAGGCGAAGAAGACATCGACATCGGATTTTGTGGTTGCAAACCGGGATGGAGACCCGTTGTCCTATACGCAGTTCAAGAGATTATGGCAGTATATCGTAACCCGTACCACCAAGGAACGCTGCTATTACCGCTATGAAGATGGCAAGAGGGTGAAGCATACGGTGAAGCCGGTTCTGGGGGAAAAGGCAGCACACAATGGAAATGTGGTTTACAGTCTGGACTTTGAGGTGACTCCGCATCAGCTGCGGCACACCTACATTACGAATCTGATTCATGCTTCGGTTGATCCGAAGACGGTTCAGTATCTTGCCGGTCATGAAAGCAGCAAGATCACCATGGATATTTACGCCAAGGTGAAATATAATCGCCCAGAGCAGCTCGCAGGAGTGCTGGAAGATGCTTTTGCATCGTGGGATTAAGAGTAAATCAGAAAGAAATTAGGGCAGGGATGGTCAAAAATCCCTGCCCTTTTTACATATATTCGACATCCTTGAAGGAAGTGCTGTACGCCATGATAATAAAAGTGACAACACGCAATGTATGAAGATAGATAGGAGGAGAACACATGGCTAAAGGGAAAAAGCGTCCTGCTGAACTTCCGGAATACGGAACAGTGATGATGAAAGGGGTACAGTATTACCGCACCCGGATTACAGATGCAGACGGAAAGAGAGTGGCGATTTATGGGCTGACACGCGAAGAATTGTATGACCGGGTGGAAGATGCCCAGAAGAAAATCGCGGAAGTGGTTTTCCATAGAGAGAATCCGACCGTGGAAGAGTACTGTGAAAAATGGTTGCTGATGCGGTCTGGAACGGTAAGAACTAATACGTTGGAAGGATACGCACGGATGGTGAATCGGTACATCGTGGGTCCGATTGGACAGATGTATATGGACGAGGTGACCACAGATGACCTGCGGCTGCTGATGGTTCCGTTATCAAAAGGTTCTTCCGGAATGTATGGTCAGCTCAATATGCTGATTAAGAACATTTTTAATTCAGCAGAAGAGAGCAAGGTGATTAAAGAGAATCCATCCAAAACGATTTGCGCAAGAGGCGGAAAGCCAGCGAAACGGCGCGAGGCTTTGACGGATGAACAGACTGCCATTTTGCTGGATAGCATTCGTGAGCTTCCACCGTATGTCTTCGTGATGATCGGTTTGTACGCGGGATTGCGTAGAGAAGAGATCCTTGGATTAAAATGGGACTGCGTATTCCTGGATGAAAAAACGCCGTACATTTCGATAAGGCGTGCATGGCATGTGGAAGGCGGTGAGCCGGTAGTCAACACGCTATTGAAGACACCGGCAGCAAAACGAGATGTTCCGATTCCAAAATGCCTGGTAGCCTGTCTCAGGGAAGAAAGGGAAAAATCAGAATCGGAATATGTGATCTCGAATTCGAAGGGAACTGTTTTGACGGAAACACAGTTTGTGAGAGTCTGGAAGTACATAACAGTCCGTTCTACTGCAGAACGCTGTTATTACACTTATGTAAATGGACAGTCCATCAAGCATAGAATAAAGCCAAGGCTTGGTGAGCATCAGCCGAATAATCCCAAACTGGTGTATACGATGGACTTCAAGGTGACTCCGCACATGCTGCGGCACACCTACATCACCAATCTGATTTACAAAGGTGTTGATCCTAAGACGGTGCAGTATCTGGCAGGCCATGAGAACAGCAAAACGACTATGGACATCTATGCGAAAGTCAAGTATAATAAACCTGAGGAATTAAGCAGCGTTGTGAATGCTGCATTCGGGCTGCGTTAAACTGCACCAAAAATTTCGCGATTTCGTGGGTTTACCTATGGGTTTACTGAGAGAGGAAAGCCCGGAAAACCGCATGAATACTGGTCTTTTTGGATCAAGGTCAGGTGAGTACGGTCTCAAAGCAGCTCGTCGCGCTCCGCAGTTCAGCAAGCGATAATCGACTGCTCAGACTATATCAAAATGGTTCAAAAAGCCCGGAAAATCAAGGTTTTCCGGGCTTTTGCTATATCTAAACGGGCTGATATGGTTTGACCAAATTTGGCAAAACGAGAGCCGATTTCATCCAATTTTTAGTGGTCCGCAAGTGGTTAACTGGCTAAAAAGAGGGCAAAAAGAGGGGGAAGTGGTTCCCAAAGTGGTTAACCGAGAGCCGATTTTTGGGGTGCTTTTCAGCCCTCCTTCCCCTCGGTTTTTGGCTGTGGCAGTTTGGCATAGTTTGAGCTAATTTGAATAATTGAATATGAATTTGATGTAGCACACAGTATAAATGCTGGGTGCTTTTTTCATTTCAGGAACTCGTATTCCGGCGATAGAAAGAGCCGTCACTTCACTGTTAATTTTGAAGTGGCGGCTTTTTCTATTTCCAGAAACAACAGCAACAATCAGAAATGAGGTGAAGTCATGAACACACAAATCATCGCCATCGCTAACCAGAAAGGCGGCGTTGGCAAAACAACAACCTGTGCGAACTTGGGAATAGGTCTGGCACAGGCCGGAAAGAAAGTGCTTCTGATCGACGGGGACCCGCAAGGAAGCCTGACAATCAGCTTGGGAAATCCGCAACCAGACAAGCTGCCATTTACACTGTCGGATGCAATGGGCAAAATTCTGATGGATCAGCCTATACGCCCCGGAGAAGGTATTCTGCATCATGCAGAAGGCGTTGACCTGATGCCTGCGGATATTCAGCTTTCCGGTATGGAGGTTTCTTTGGTAAACGCCATGAGCCGTGAAACGATTTTACGGCAATATCTGGACACACTGAAGGGACAATATTCCCATATCCTCATCGACTGCCAGCCCTCCCTTGGTATGCTCACAGTTAATGCGCTGGCGGCTGCGAACAGGATCATAATTCCCGTTCAGGCAGAGTATCTGCCCGCCAAAGGACTGGAACAGCTTTTATCTACGGTCAGCAAGGTAAAACGGCAGATCAATCCAAAGCTCCAGATTGACGGTATCCTGCTGACGATGGTGGATAACCGCACCAACTTTGCCAAAGAGATTGCTGCTTTGCTGCGGGACACCTATGGAAGTAAAATCAAAGTCTTTGGAACGGAAATCCCCCATTCTGTCCGGGCAAAGGAAATTAGCGCAGAGGGAAAAAGTATTTTCGCCCATGACCCTGGCGGCAAGGTGGCAGAGGGGTATCGAAATCTGACGAAGGAGGTGTTGAAACTTGAAAAGCAGCGCGAAAAAAATAGAGCTGGCATCGGTAGATGACCTGTTTTCCACCGAGGAAAGCCGTGCCGATGCACAGCGGGAACGGGTGCTGGAAATTCCCTTGTCTGAGCTGCACCCTTTTAAGAACCATCCGTTCAAAGTCAAGGATGATGAAGCCATGCTGGAAACTGCGGACAGTATCAAGCAGTATGGTGTGCTGGTTCCTGCGATTGCCCGCCCTGACCCGGAGGGTGGTTATGAACTGGTAGCCGGACACAGACGGCACAGAGCAAGTGAACTGGCAGAAAAAGAGACCATGCCGGTAATTGTCCGTGATCTGGATGATGACGCTGCCACAATTATTATGGTTGACAGCAACCTGCAACGAGAAAGCCTGCTTCCAAGTGAGAGGGCCTTTGCCTATAAAATGAAGTTGGAGGCTATGAAGCACCAGGGAGAGCGAGTGGATTTAACTTGTGCCCAAGTTGGGCACAAGTCCGATGGTAGAAAATCCAGAGATATTTTAGCTGAACAGGTTGGACAGAGTAAGAATCAAATTCAGAGATTTATCCGTCTGACTGAGCTGATTCCCGAACTGCTGGACATGGTGGATGAAAAGAAAATTGCCTTAAATCCCGCCTATGAGCTGTCCTTTCTCAAAAAGGAGGAACAGGTAGACCTGTTGGACGCGATGGACAGCGAACAGGCTACCCCTTCTCTTTCTCAAGCCCAGCGGCTCAAGAAATATAGCCAGGAGGGGCATCTGACCCTCGATATGATGCGTGTCATCATGGGTGAGGAAAAGAAAAGTGATCTGGACCGGGTGACATTTACCTCTGACACTTTGCGGAAGTATTTCCCTAAAAGCTATACGCCCCAGCGGATGCAGGAAACCATCATCAAGCTGCTGGAGGCATGGCAGAAAAAGCGTCAGAGAGACCAGGAACGATGAAAGGAGCCGCCTATGAGGGATATTTCAGCCCGTGAGCTGAAAGGACACAACATTCTCGCCGTAGAGAGGTTTTGGGATAACACCCGCTGGATGATCGAGTTTTCCGTCCTGCGTCCCAGCACTGCTTACGGAAGCCCCGGAGATGAAATGCGGCTGTTTTTGACTGAGGACGGTTATCAGGCCGCCTTGCAAAGCCAGCAGCGCCGGGAGATCAAAATCAAAAGGTACGCCCGTGTAATTGAGGGTCATGTCTTGGATGTAAAGAAAAAACGGAGAAAATAAGATGTTTAGAGAAAAAGAAATTTGCAATGCCATCAGGACGGCGTATCTTTATCTTTTCCCCGACAAAAAGGAGCGGAAAAGGGCGCTCTCCAGATTGAACATGGAACTTGTGGCGCAGTCTGTCCGCTATCGTGGGGAAAGTGTCCTTGCTTACCAAACCGCGGGAAACCATGAGTGTTCCTTGAACTACTATGGGCCAGAGTTGTTTCCACAGCGGGGATTTTGCATTTACCAAAAAACTATCCAGAGTCATTCTACGCAGGTGGATGCTTCTTGCATCCGGGAACTATGGCTCTTGGAGGACGGGCGGTTTGTGGATGTCTCCTGCGTGAATACGAAATACCGTTCGGCGTATGAAAGGTTTTCTACCTGTTACCGTACTATCCATCATATCGTCAGGGAGCGGGACTGGCAGGACTATCCAGCGGAGGAGGTTGCCGACGCCTTTGAGGACATCAGCCGCTATCCCTTTGATGGGAGACCAGGAGTTTTCTATGAAGTTTGAGCCGCGTCTTTACTGACAGCGGCTTTTGTTATTTTCTGACCACAGGAAGGAGTGAAGTGAATGGCAGTCTACCGCGTACAACGGACACGCGATTACACCGTTATGTCAAATTATCATCTGAAGGATAAGGGGCTGACCTTAAAGTCTAAGGGTCTGCTCTCCATGATCCTGTCGCTCCCAGAGGAGTGGAATTACACTACAAGAGGGCTTGCTTCCATCTGTAAGGAGGGTGTGGACGCCATTGGCTCTGCGCTCAAAGAGTTGGAAACAGCTGGCTATATTGTCCGCAGGCAGCTTCGCGGTGCGAATGGCCGTATTACTGATACCGAGTACATCATTTATGAGCAGCCACAGCCAAAGAAGCTGGATATGCTGCCGTCAGATGTGGTTTCACCAGATACGGAAAACCCGGATATGGTAAAACCGGATACGGAAAAGCCCGCAGAATTAAATATAGAGAAATCAAATACAGAAAAATCAATTACTTATGGATCAAGTACCGATTCCATTCCCTTCCGGGAAACAGCGGCGGCAAGACCGCCGGAACGGAAAGGAAGAGATGCGATGTCTGTCACAGAGATAGAAAATTATCGGGAATTGATTTTGGAGAATATCGAGTATGACTGTCTGAAGCAGCGTTATCCTCTCTACCTGGATGACCTGAATGAGATCGTAGAGCTGTTGGTAGAAACGGTCTGTGCCAGACGAAAGACCACCCGGATCTCTGGGGCAGACTTTCCTCACGAGATCGTGCGTTCCCGTTTTTTGAAACTGGACAGCTCCCACATCGAGTTTGTCATGGACTGTCTGCAAAAGAACACCACCCAGGTACGCAACATGAAGCAGTACCTGCTTGCGGTGCTGTTCAATGCGCCTACCACCATGAATAATCACTTCACTTCATTGGTCAACCACGATATGCACGCAGGCGGCTGGTAAAGGCCGCCTTTTATCATGCCAAAGGAGGCACGACATGAACCAGATGGAAATTTTCAAAAACCCGGAGTTTGGCAGTATCCGGGTCATCGAAGAAAACGGCAAATACCTGTTCTGCGGAACGGATGTGGCCGCTGCGCTGGGGTACAGCAATTCCCGCGATGCAATTATCCGCCATTGTAGGTATGTCGTGAAACGCGACGCACCTCACCCACAAAGCCCCGACCGCAAAATCAGTATGACTTTTATCCCCGAAGGAGATTTGTACCGCCTGATTGTTCACAGCAAATTGCCATCGGCAGAACAGTTTGAACAGTGGGTATTCGATGAGGTTCTGCCTACCATTCGCAAGCACGGGGCCTATCTCACAAGAGAGAAGCTTTGGGAGGTAGCTACTTCCCCGGAGGCTCTGATGAAGCTCTGCTCAGACTTGTTGGCTGAGCGTGAAGCAAATATTTCTCTGCGTAAGGAAAATGCACAGCTGGAGGGAAAAGCCGCTTTCTATGACCTGTTCATCGACTTAAAGCACAGCACCAATCTCAGGACAACCGCCAAAGAGTTGGATGTCCCGGAGCGCCGGTTTGTTCGGTTTCTGATAGAACGACGGTTTGTGTACCGCACAGCATCCGGCAATGTGCTGCCCTATGCCAATGTGAAAAATACGGGGCTGTTCTGTGTGAAAGACTACTGCAATCACGGGCATACCGGCTCCTACACGCTGGTTACGCCAAAGGGAAAGCTCTACTTTGCTCAGCTGCGGGAGATGATCTTGCTGGTCTCATAAGAACGGAAAGGAAGTGGATTTTATGCAGGAAGGCAAAACAATCGGGCAGCTGATGGAGGAAATGCGCCAGAAAGCCGGGGCGCAGAACTATCACGGTCATGACTACATGGATCTCCAGCGATTTGCGGAGAACACCCGGCACATGATTATTTTTGATGTACTGACGCATGACTCCCCGGTTGGCTGGAAAGGAGAACGCACCCGCCTGTTTTTGTCAGATATAGGCTATGAAAAAGCTCTGGACAGTCAGGCAAATGGGCAGATCAAGATTCTCAGCCATGCAAAGGTCAGAAATGGAGATTTGTTTTATGACCACAAAGAACAGATACGATAGGAGGAATCCGATATGAATGAGGAAAAGAAAGTACCCTTTAAGTGGGAATATGGGGAAGAAACCATATCGCTGCAACTTGGAATGTATGCGAATAATCAGCGGCTTTATATCGGCATGATTACCCATACAGAAGATGGAGCAGAGGCGTTTGCAGATATGACGGTGAACCTACCAGGATATTCCCTGGACCCCGGAGAGGCGTTTATTTCCGGTGACATCAGCAAGGACCTGCTGCGATTCATCAAAGAGAACAAGTTGGGGAAGGTGCTTCCCTATCAGGTGCAGTCCGGTTATGGAAAATATTCTGCCGTTGCCTTTGATCTGGAGAAGTTGAAGGCATTTGACCCCAAAGGTGTGGCAGAGTTTCGGGAAGAGTGGAATCTGCCGGATAAGAAGCCGGTAAAGAAAAAGAACCGCGGGATGGAGCGATGAAGAAATATTTTCTCCGGCGGCTGGTGGTCCCGCCTTAGAAAGAAGTGCACCACCCCTGCACATTTTGTGGAAAGGAGGCGATGAAAATGCAGGAAGAAGTGGAAAACAGGACTTTAACACTGGTTGTCAGTGGAACAAAGTTCACCGGCAGGCTGCTCAAAGCCGCCATCAGCAAGTACATGGCCCACTGCAAGGAAAAGAAGCTGCAAAAGCAGAGAAGCCGTGACGCTCCTGTGACACCCCACGGCAAACAGACCGTCAAGCAGATCATTGGTCAGAATCAGGGGATCTCCAATATTGAGATCACAGACCCATCTATCAAGGAGTTTGAGAAGATCGCCCGGAAATATGGTGTGGACTATGCGGTGAAGAAAGACCGCAGTAGCTCCCCACCCAAGTACCTGATCTTTTTCAAAGGCCGTGACGCCGATGCGCTGACCGCTGCATTTACCGAGTACACCAGCAAAAAGGTCAAGAAGGCCGAGAAAACGGAACGCCCGTCTGTGCTGGCAAAACTCAGTCAGTTCAAAGAGATGGTCAAAAATGCCGTGGTGGACCGCACCAAGCGAAAGGAGCTGGAACGATGAAAAAGCAGTTTGACATCAAAAAGCTCGTTTTGCTGAACCTGCCCTATCTCCTGATGGGGCTGTTTGCTACCAACTTCGGGGAGGCATGGCGACTGGCTCAGGGGGCAAATGCTTCGGAGAAATTCCTTTCCCTGTTTGCTGTCCTGCCTGGGGCGTTGCAAAGTTTCTGGCCCAGCCTGCACCCGTTGGATCTGCTGGTGGGGCTGTGCTGCGGTGCTGGCCTGCGTCTGGCGGTGTATCTCAAAAGTAAAAACGCCAAGAAGTACCGTCACGGCATGGAGTATGGCTCTGCCCGTTGGGGAATCCGTGAGGATATTGCTCCCTACATCGACCCGGTGTTCCAGAACAATGTCATTCTCACAAAAACCGAAAGCCTGACCATGAACAGCCGCCCCAAGGACCCAAAGACCGCCAGAAACAAAAATGTGCTGGTGATCGGCGGCTCCGGTTCCGGTAAGACCCGTTTCTGGCTCAAACCGAATCTGATGCAGATGCACAGCAGCTACGTCGTGACTGACCCGAAGGGAACCATTTTGGTGGAGTGCGGAAAAATGCTCCAAAGGGGCGCACCCAAGCCAGGGAAAGACGGAAAGCCCATGAAGGATAAGCACGGCAAGGTCATTTATGAGCCGTACCGAATCAAGGTCCTAAATACAATCAACTTCAAGAAGTCCATGCACTATAACCCTTTCGCCTATATCCATAGCGAAAAGGACATCTTGAAGCTGGTAACAACGCTGATTGCCAATACCAAAGGCGAAGGCAAGGCCGGAGACGATTTCTGGGTAAAAGCAGAAACCTTGTTGTACTGCGCGCTTATTGGCTATATCCACTATGAAGCTCCGGTGGAGGAGCAAAACTTCTCCACCCTCATCGAGTTCATCAACGCCATGGAAGTCCGGGAGGATGACGAGGAGTTCAAAAATCCTGTAGACCTGATGTTTGATGCACTGGAATCGGAAAAGCCAAACCACTTCGCAGTGCGGCAGTATAAGAAATATAAGCTGGCAGCCGGTGATATATGCTCTAAGTGACTTCTTAATCATGATTTTGTCATGGTTAGTAAAGCAATCACTTAGAGCATTTTTGTTTCAGGAGGTACAGCTATGAGAAACGAAAAAATCACCCCACTGTACGAGCGCCTGAGCCGGGACGATGAGTTACAGGGCGAGAGCAATTCCATATCCAACCAAAAACAGATGTTAGAGGATTTTGCCCGCCGGAATGGGCTGCCCAACCCTACGCACTTTACCGATGATGGTATCTCAGGCACTCGTTTTGACCGCCCCGGATTTTTGGCGATGATGGAGGAAGTGGAGGCAGGGCGTGTAGAGGCAATCGTCATCAAGGACATGAGCCGGTTAGGACGCGACTATCTGAAGGTCGGTCAAGTTATGGAGGTTTTGCGGCAGCGAGGCGTTCGTCTGATTGCCATCAACGACGGTGTGGACAGTCTGAAAGGTGATGACGATTTTACCCCGTTCCGCAACATTATGAATGAATTTTACGCCCGTGATACCAGCCGGAAAATCCGCTCTGTGTTTAAGTCAAAAGGCATGAGTGGCAAGCACCTGACCGGCACTGTGATTTACGGCTACTTATGGGACGAAAAACGGGAGCATTGGCTGGTAGATGAGGAAGCCGCCGAAGTGGTACGCCGTATCTTCTCCCTCACGCTGGAGGGATATGGGCCTTATCAGATCGCCTGCAAATTATCCGCAGACCGGATTGAAATTCCTGTCGTACACCTTGCCCGCTTCAACGAAGGTGTGAACCGTTCAAAGCCGGTCAAAGACCCCTATGGATGGGGATCATCTACCATTGTGAACATCTTGAAAAAGCGAGAGTATTTAGGGCACACCATCAATTTCAAGACCCGCAAGCACTTTAAGGACAAGAAAAGCCACTATGTTTCTGAGGACGAGTGGACGATCTTTGAGAATACCCATGAAGCCATTATCGACCAGCAGACCTTTGATTTGGCGCAGAAAATCCGCAGCAATGTACGGCGTTATCCAAACGGCTGGGGCGAAGCGGCTCCCCTCACAGGCTTGCTCTATTGTGCCGATTGCGGCGGCAAGATGTATGTCCACCGCACCAACAATGGCAAGCGGATTTCTCAATATACCTGTTCCAATTATACCAAAGTTCCGTGTGGGACACTATGCCCTACACAACACCGTATCAATGAGAGTGCTGTTCTGACATTGGTTTCTGACACGCTCCGGGCTATCGCTGAATATTCCAGAAATGACCGGACGGAATTTATTCACACCGTTCAGGAAACGCAGGTTGCTCAACAGAGTGCCGATATATCGAAAAAGCGCAGACGTCTGGCTGCTGCCCAAAAGAGAGCCGGAGAACTGGAAAAACTGATTTGCAAAATCTATGAGGACAACGCCCTCGGCAAGCTGCCGGATGCACGATATAGGGCGCTTGATGCACAGTATGCCAAAGAGCAGGATGCACTTGAGATTGAAATTGCAGAGCTGGAAAAGGCTGTTACCGGCTATGAGCAGAGCCAGAAATCCGCAGAGAAATTTATAGCCCTAATTGATAAGTATGAGAATTTTGACACTCTGACAAACACCATGCTCAACGAGTTTGTAGAGAAAATCCTTGTCCACGAACGCGCCCGAAAAGGCAGCCAGGACACCACGCAGGAAATTGAAATCTACTTCAATTTTTTAGGGC
>CEAG01042530.1_pt1 | contig 51325 bp, 58 predicted proteins | sample 554891 | NCBI WGS metagenome assembly CEAG01 (sample SAMEA3182116, study PRJEB8094) | gut metagenome | biome: human; feature: gut; material: Stool; isolation source: human stools | place: Canada | collected 2014-02-25
GGTTTTAACTTCCCCTAAAAAAGACATGTACATAATGCATGGGTGGGAAGGAAAAAACAAGAATATGTAAACAATATTCTACAAAAAAGATAGAAGACTGGGAGAGTTGAACGAAAAAATCAAGAGAAAAGCTTTGCTTTACGTGAGCTTTTCTCTTGATTTTTTAGAAAGAGGAACATTTACTGAATATCCCTAAATAGAAGTTCCGCCTATTCTTACCAAACAGCAAGTATAGGCGGAACTTTTTTGTTGTATCCATTTCCTCTTTTGTCTATTCTACATTGTCAACCAATCTCCTTTACATAAGCAGAAAGATCTGCAGCAGAGATGTTTTTGGCTATAATTACACCATTTCCATCCAATAAATAGTTAGTGAACCCCCGGTTCAAACGGTATTTCTTAAATAATCCGGAGTCCTCGCCTTCTGTTTCCACGAAACAAGTGGGCGTAACTATTTGGTCCTGACGAACGGTTTCCTTAAAAATCGACTGATATTCGTCAAACGAAATAGAAACCATTTCCACATTATGAGAAGAACGAAGCGCATTGCTTAAACTTACGTTTTGCATCCGGGATTGCGCGTCATAACTTGCCCAAAAACTTAGCAACACATACTTTCCTTTCAAATTTCCCAACTTAAAGGCAGGTTGCTCTTCCGATGTAGATTCGATTTTAAAATCTGGGGCTACATCACCCTCACTCAAACCTCCGGTAGGTTTGTCTTTCTCAACGAAAGCGGTCAAGGAACAAATTAGTAATACAACAAAAATCCACTTTACATACTTCATGTAACTCGGTTTTAGTTAATACTATCCGGGACTGTCCTTAAACAGTGGTTTCTTCCCGAAACGTTGTCTTTTCAGGCATCAGGCGAAGAGGAATCCGCTGATTATCAGAGCCTTTATTTTTGAAACCGGGTGCAAAGGTAAGTAATTATCAAATTAACTTCCAAAAGAATAAGCAAAAATCTCACTTTTCAGGTATAACTTTTTATGTTATTTAGCATAAAAACGAACTTTTTTCTCTACTTTTGCAGGATAAAAGTCTATTTCTTATGCAACCATCAAGTACAGAATTGATTCTGATTCGAGTTACCGGTGAAGATCGTCCGGGGCTTACCTCATCCGTGACCGAAATATTAGCTAAATACGATGCTACTATCCTCGATATCGGGCAGGCGGATATTCATAATACACTATCACTAGGTATTCTTTTCAAAAGTGAAGAAAGACATTCCGGATTTATCATGAAGGAATTATTATTCAAAGCTTCCTCTTTGGGAGTAACCATCCGGTTCGAACCAATTACAACCGAGCAATACGACAATTGGGTAGGTATGCAAGGCAAGAACCGTTATATCTTGACGGTGCTTGGCCGTAAACTGTCTGCGCGTCAAATATCGGCAGCCACCAGCGTATTGGCAGAGCAAGGAATGAATATCGATGCAATCAAGCGCCTGACGGGTAGAATCCCTTTGGATGAATGCGATACGGATGCACGCACACGCGCTTGCATAGAATTCTCAGTGAGAGGTACTCCCAAAGACCGCATCGCCATGCAAGAAAGCCTGATGAAGTTAGCCAGCGAACTGGAGATGGACTTTTCTTTTCAGTTGGATAATATGTATCGACGTATGCGCCGTCTGATCTGCTTTGATATGGATTCCACACTTATTGAAACCGAAGTTATTGATGAGCTCGCCATCCGCGCCGGCGTAGGCGATGAGGTAAAGGCCATTACGGAAAGCGCCATGCGTGGCGAAATAGACTTTACCGAAAGCTTTACCCGCCGCGTAGCCCTATTGAAAGGACTCGATGAATCCGTCATGCAGGAGATTGCAGAAAACTTGCCTATCACAGAAGGAGTAGACAGACTAATGTATGTATTGAAAAAGTATGGCTACAAAATAGCAATTCTGTCGGGAGGTTTCACCTATTTCGGCCAACACCTGCAAAAGAAGTATGGTATAGACTATGTATATGCGAATGAGCTGGAAATTATTGATGGAAAGCTCACCGGACGTTATTTGGGAGATGTGGTAGACGGAAAACGCAAAGCCGAACTACTCCGTTTAATTGCCCAAGTAGAAAAAGTAGATATTGCGCAAACCATTGCCGTAGGTGACGGAGCCAATGACCTCCCCATGCTGGGAATTGCCGGATTGGGAATAGCATTCCATGCCAAACCCAAAGTAGTAGCAAATGCCAAACAGTCTATCAATACCATCGGACTTGATGGGGTGCTCTATTTTCTTGGATTCAAAGATTCTTATTTGAATATGTAATTAGACCGAAAAATAAATTATCTTTGCGGACAAATAAAATAACAGAATGAAGTTTTCCGAACTACAATTAAACGCGAATGTGCTTGAGGCGCTTGACGCCATGCGATTTGACGAATGCACACCTATTCAGGAACAAGCAATTCCAATTATACTTGAAGGTAAAGATCTGATAGCAGTAGCGCAGACAGGTACGGGTAAAACCGCAGCTTTTCTGCTCCCTGTATTAAATAAACTATCCGAAGGAAACCATCCGGAAGATGCGATCAACTGCATTATCATGTCCCCTACCCGGGAACTGGCTCAGCAGATCGACCAACAGATGGAAGGATTCTCCTATTTTATGCCGGTATCAAGCGTCGCTGTATATGGCGGTAATGACGGCATTCTGTTCGAACAACAGAAAAAAGGACTTACATTAGGAGCTGATGTTGTTATTGCGACTCCGGGACGTCTGATCGCCCATCTGAGTCTCGGATATGTAGACCTCTCCAAAGTTTCTTATTTCATTTTGGACGAAGCAGACCGAATGCTCGACATGGGATTCTATGACGACATCATGCAAATAGTGAAATACCTGCCTAAAGAACGGCAGACTGTCATGTTCTCTGCAACTATGCCTGCCAAAATACAGCAATTGGCAAATACAATCCTGAATAATCCGTCAGAAATAAAACTGGCTGTCTCAAAACCGGCCGAAAAGATTATCCAGGCTGCTTACGTTTGCTACGAAAACCAAAAATTGGGAATTATACGTAGCCTTTTCGCCGACGAGGTTCCCGAACGTGTCATCATCTTCGCATCTTCAAAAATCAAAGTTAAAGAAGTCGCTAAGGCTTTGATGGCGATGAAATTGAATGTAGGAGAAATGCACTCGGATCTTGAGCAGGCCCAACGGGAAACAGTAATGCACGAATTTAAAGCCGGGCGAGTTAATATACTGGTAGCGACAGATATTGTGGCACGCGGCATTGACATTGATGATATTCGTCTGGTTATCAACTTCGACGTCCCTCACGACAGTGAAGATTATGTGCACCGCATCGGGCGTACGGCACGTGCCAATAACGATGGAGTAGCGCTTACATTTGTCAGCGAAAAAGAGCAGAGTAATTTCAAGAGCATTGAGAATTTCCTGGAAAAAGATATTTATAAAATTCCCATCCCGGCAGAATTAGGGGAAGCTCCGGAATACAAGCCACGCTCTTTCAGCAAAAGCAGGTACGGCAGCAACCCTAAAAGAAGAAATTTTCGGGGGAAAAACGGCAATAACAACAAAAGTAAGAACCGCCCCTCTCCCAGACAACAAAATTAGAACAGCATTTTTTATTTAGTGGAAGTGATAGTCAGTTTACCATCGAAACCCACTTCTATCTCCGCAATGCTATATACAGAACTTTCCGGAATGGCTAAAACTGCTTGATAATGAAAACCATTCCGGTCTACTTTTACAAACTTCGTATCAGATAGAATAGCCTGCGACAGGAAATCAGCAGGAATAACCTGAGCAAACATCTGCTTGGTCACATCACTGGCAAACAAACTTTTCTTGCCTTCGTACACACAAATGTGCATCACATTGTCGTAATACACATTGTCCATGCTAATCCCGTCTTCGGAATAAGTCGTCTTGACAACTCTAATTTTGGTAGGATTAATATATACATAAGCGCGATAGCGAGTGCCATTGTATGTCACCACACTATCCCGTTTTGTCACTTCCGTATAAGTCGGTATAACCACTTCACGACGAACAAATGACAACGAATCATTCGGATCCTCAGATTTATGCAGTTTGATTATGTTGTCCGTAATGGAATGAAACCAGAATATATGTTCCGCCTGCTTATCTATCTTGTAGTAAGCCGTATCATTTCCATACGTGTAAAGCGTATCCCGCATAACCTTAAATGTAATCGGAGCACTTTGGCTATCTGCATAATAGATCGTATCCCCCTCTACCCGCATCAACGGACTCTCCGTTTCATCGTCCAGCCAAATTCCCTGCAACAGTTCCTTAGCAGCTATATCCTCTTCCTCCAGTTCAAGAAAATTTGGATTTTTATTGCCGCCACATGACGCAGAAAAAATCACCATCAACGATAGCACTACATATTTCATCATTTGTTCCAGTTTTGCATAAAGATACTCTTATTTTTTCATTTACCAATGCAATAGTAAACGAATCCGAGTTCTTCCATCTCTTTCTTATCGTAAATGTTACGTCCGTCCAATACAACCTGCTGTGCCATCGTTTTCTTTATGACAGCCCATGAGGGCAGACGGAATTCCTTCCATTCGGTAACCAACATCAGCGCATCCGCATCAAGCACCGCATCATACATATCGCAAGCATAATAGATTGTATCTCCAATCCTACGCTTGCACTCCTGCATGGCAGCAGAATCGTACGCACGTACCTGACAGCCAGCCTTCAACAGCTTATCAATCAGGATCAAAGCCGGAGCTTCACGCATATCATCAGTCTCCGGTTTGAAAGCCAGTCCCCACAAAGCAACCGTTTTTCCTTTCAGGTCACCATTAAAATGCTTCACCAACTTTTCAAACAGAACACTTTTCTGTTGCTCGTTTACCTCTTCCACAGCACTGAGCACCCGCATTTTATATCCATTCTGTTCTGCCGTTTTGATAAGGGCTTTCACATCTTTCGGGAAACAAGAACCGCCATAGCCAATTCCCGGATACAAGAATTTACGTCCGATGCGCGTATCCGAACCGATTCCGCTACGTACCATATTCACGTCGGCACCCACAATCTCGCACAAGTTTGCTATGTCATTCATAAAACTGATGCGGGTTGCCAACATTGAATTTGCCGCATATTTAGTCATCTCCGCTGACGGGATATCCATAAAGATAACGCGGAAGTTATTTAGCAAGAACGGTTTATACAGCTTCGACATCAGTTTCTGCGCACGTTCCGACTCCACTCCCACTACTACACGGTCCGGACTCATAAAGTCGCTGATCGCATTTCCTTCCTTTAGAAATTCCGGATTTGAAGCCACATCAAAATGGATATTCACCCCTCTCTTATCCAACTCCTCTTGAATAACCGCACGAACCTTGCCGGCAGTACCCACCGGAACCGTACTCTTGGTAACAACCAATTTATATTGTTTCATATTGCGACCGATAGTCCGGGCTACCTCCAACACATATTTCAGATCAGCGCTGCCGTCCTCATCCGGAGGCGTACCGACAGCACTGAATACTACTTCCACATCATCGAGGCAACTCTCCAGTGAGGTAGTAAACTTCAATCGTTTCGCTTTCATATTGCGAAGTACCATCTCTTCCAATCCATTTTCATAAATAGGAATGATACCCTTTTTCAAAGATTCGATTTTCTCACTGTTAGTGTCTACGCAAGTCACATCCACGCCAATTTCAGCAAAGCATGTACCTGTCACCAGACCTACATATCCGGTTCCTACAATTGCTATTTTCATATCTTTATTTATTGTCTATTCAGAAGTTATTCAAAATACACCGCATCTTTGAAAGCCGTTCCCTTCTTGTCTTTAGGAGATAGCAACATCTGCGACTCGGCAAGCGGCCAGTCTATACCCAATGTAGCATCATTATATATAATGGAAGCCTCACTTTGCGGAGCATACTTATTATCTACCTTGTATGTGAAAATGGCTTCGTCGCTCAATACGGCAAATCCATGCGCAAAACCACGTGGAATGAAAAACTGTCTCTTATTCTCTTCGCTCAACAACACACACACATGCTTTCCGAACGTAGGCGATGATTTGCGCAAATCCACAGCAACATCCAACACTTCTCCTTTGATAACACGAACCAGTTTAGCCTGGCTATGTTCACCTTTCTGATAATGCAATCCGCGTAATACCCCAAAGGAAGATTTGGATTCATTATCCTGTACAAAATCAACAGGACCGATATTAGCCTCAAACTCCTCTTTCTTAAAAGCTTCCATAAAGTAGCCACGTTCGTCGGAGAAAACTTTAGGCTCTATCAGCCATACTCCGTCTATTTCTGTCTGTATATAGTTCATTGTCGATGGTTATAAATAAAACGATGCAAAAGTAGTGATTTTTTCGTAGTTTTCTGGGATATATTCAATTTATCTCTTAATTTTGCACACATGATTGAATTAGCACAACATATAGAGGTTTTATTGCTGGAAAACGACTGCGTCATCGTTCCGGGATTTGGTGGATTCGTTGCACATTACGCACCTGCAACTCATGTAAAAGAAGAAAGTCTTTTCTTACCTCCTACCCGTACGATAGGATTCAATCCGCAACTGAAACTGAATGACGGAGTGCTGGTGCAATCATATATGGCCGTTTACGACACTAGTTTTGCTGACGCCAGCCGCATAGTAGAAAAAGAGGTGAACGAATTCATCTCCCTTCTTCATGAAGAAGGCAAAGCCCATCTGGAGAATATCGGTGAAATCCATTATAATATTTATGGCAATTACGAGTTCATTCCGTACGATTATAAGCTAACCACTCCTTCTTTATACGGATTGGATTCTTTTGAGATGCACGAGCTTGCCGCCTTGCCACAAAAGGAAAGAGTGTTAATACCACTCAATCCGGAGAAAGAAAAGAAAACTTATGAAATCAGTATCAACCGTACATTCCTCCGCAATGCAGCAGCTATGATTGCCGCCATTGTGTTGTTCTTCGCTTTTTCCACTCCAGTAGAGAATACCTACGTTCAGAAGAACAATTACGCACAGTTGTTACCTAACGAGCTTTTTGAACAAATAGAAGAACAGTCGGTTGCAATGACTCCTGTTCCGGTAAAGAACGATGTGAAACCACAGAGAGCCAAGAAAGCTAAAACATCAAAGCCCATTGCTGTGAAAGAAGTTAAAGTGGCGAAAACGCAAACAGTTCCTGCGCCATCGGTAAAGCCACAAGCTAATACGAATCACCCTTACCATATTATAGTAGCGGGAGGTATCAGCCTTAAAGATGCGGAAGCTATGGCAAACCGGTTAAATGCCAAAGGATTTGCGGAAGCAAAAGCGCTGAATACCGATGGTAAAGTACGTGTCAGTATCCGCTCATTCAGCAACCGTGAAGAAGCGACGAAACAGTTGTTGGAGCTTAGAAAAAACGAAACTTACAAGAATGCCTGGTTACTGGCAAAATAAAAATCCCTTTTAAAAAGCATGAAACGAGTTCTTTGTCCCAAATGTGAGAATTACCTTTATTTTGATGAAACCAAGTATAGTGAAGGTCAGTCACTTGTATTTGTATGCGAGCATTGCGGCAAGCAATTCAGTATCCGGCTTGGAAAAAGTAAAGTCAAAGCTCTCCGGAAAGAAGAGAATCTGGAAGAAGAGGCAGAATCCCATAAAGAAGAACTCGGATATATCACAGTAATTGAGAATATATTCGGATTCAAACAAGTACTTCCACTACAAGAGGGTGACAACGTGATAGGACGGCGTTGTGTAGGAACAGTCATCAATACTCCCATCGAAAGCGGAGACATGAGCATGGACCGCCGCCACTGCATTATCAATATCAAGCGCAATAAGCAAGGAAAACTAATCTATACACTTCGAGATGCCCCCAGTCTTACGGGCACATTCCTTATGAATGAAATCTTGGGAGATAAAGACCGTATCCGTATCGAAGATGGTGCTATCGTGACTATTGGAGCTACTACCTTTATCTTGCACACTGCCGAATAAATTTATATTCATTTTGGTACATATTTTTGCATCGTCCGGTAAAAACAATTGCCGTGCCGCTTTGATAAATAAAGGGTCAGTAGATTTTTAGTGGGGATATACATAAATTTTGACGATTCTATTATAGCTCTTGCTTTTCATCAGCCACTTTTAGTTCAATACCATCCATGAGTTTTCATTTTATATGTTTATGGTCATAAGATAATCAGATATAAGGATACAGGTGACAGATGTTTTTCCAAAATAGTACCGGGTAGAGCGGAGTTGACGGCAATAAAAAAGTGAAAGGCGTCAAACCCATATTGTTGTAGACAAGAATGGCTTCCTTATTGCAGTGATGGTTACAGTAGCCAATATTCATGACAGCAAGGCTGCTTAAATATTTACACAAATAAACAGGCAAAAAGCAAAGGGTATCCCAATAGCCATAAGACTATCAAGACACCCTCTTGAATGAAAAACCAAACTCAGTTAAATTCAACTATTCGGCCTATCTCCGATATCTAAATCAAAGAATACCCTTCACAGTTTCAAGCATTCCCTTTTCTTGAATAGAATCCAAATCAGCTTTTACAGCTTCCGTCAATCCCGGAATTTTATTCAAATCTTCACCCCAGATAAATTCTGCGCCCAGAACACCTTCGGCTACTTTCTTTGTGCAACCAGTAGCCCACAGTTCTTTCAGCAGATTCATGATTTCAGGAGCGTCGTTCGGCACAATCTCAGCGCCATCCGCACGTACGCCACCCTTATAATAAGTAATGATAGCTGCCAAACCAAGTACAAGTCCTTTCGGAAGCTCACCTTTACGTTCCAGATAAGTTTTCAATCCCGGCAGATCACGAGTCTCATATTTCGGGAAAGAATTCAGCATAATGCTTGTTACCGCATGGTCTACAAACGGATTATTGAAACGCTCCAATACATCATTTGCAAATTTCTCCAATTCATCTTTCGGCAGGTTCAAAGTTTCCATCAACTCGTCAAACATCACCTTATGGACATATTTTCCAATTACTTCATGCTGGCAAGCGTCACGAACAATATTCACACCGGACAAATAAGCAACCGGAGAAAGAACGGTATGCGGCCCATTCAGCAAAGTAACCTTACGTTCATGGTATGGAGCTTCCGACGGTACAAACAATACGTTCAAGCCTGCCTTGTCAGCCGGGAATTCTTTGGCAATCTCCTGCGGAGCCTCAATAACCCACAAATGGAAGATTTCAGCCTGGACCACCAAGTTATCGTCATATTGCAGTTTTTCTTTGATAGCTGCAATATCCTTGCGGGGGAATCCCGGAACTATACGGTCTACCAACGTAGCATATACACCACAGGCTTCTTCAAACCAAGTCTTAAATTCTTCGCCCAAATTCCACAACTCAATGTATTGATAGATCGTTTCTTTCAGTTTGTGACCATTCAAGAAAATAAGTTCGCAAGGGAAGATAATCAGGCCTTTTGTCTTGTCGCCATTGAATGTCTTAAAACGATGATATAACAACTGAGTCAGTTTACCCGGATAAGAAGAAGCGGGAGCATCCTCTAGTTTGCAAGTCGGATCAAAGGCAATACCGGCTTCTGTAGTATTTGAAATAACGAAACGCATTTCCGGTTGTTCCGCCAGTTTCATGAATTCGTCATTTTGAGTATAAGGGTTCAATGCACGGCTGATTACATCAATCATTGTCAAGCTGTTAACCACTTCTCCTTTATCCAATCCTTGAAGATTGACATGATAAAGATCGTCCTGCGTATTCAACATATCGACCATACCTTTGTCAATGGGCTGAACTACTACAACACTACTGTCGAAATCTGTTTTCTGGTTCATGTTATAGATAATCCAATCTACAAAAGCACGTAAAAAGTTACCTTCACCAAATTGAATAATACGCTCCGGACGGTGTGCCTTAGGAGCAGTTTCTTTGTTTAATACTTTCATGTTAGTTGTAATTTATAAAGTTGATATTATACTAATTCAAAATAAAAATCGATGTTTTCTTTAATCAGGATATCAATAGGCATATATTTCACAGGATCGATATTTTTCTTGAACACGACATGATCACACAAAGCTTTCACACCGCAATAACCTTGCAATCCCGGCCGCTGTCCGATCAAATAATGTACATTCCCCGATTTCAGCAACTCTACATTTGCTTTCAGGAGGTCATATCCTATCAATCCTTTCATGCTACGCCCTGCATGACGGAGATATTCTCCCAACTGATATACTCTGGAATTGAACACAACTCCGAGTACAGCTTTCGGGTACGTCTCAAAGAACCGGTCCAGTGTCCGACAGTTATTTTCTTGATTGGACTTATTCAATACTACTTCATGAATCACCAGACTATCGTATTCCTCAGTGATATACTGCATAAAACCTTCCAGACGGCGCTGCATCTGTATTTCAGCAGGGTTATCCTTGTTATTACTTAAAAACAGTACCAGTTCCTGTCCTTCTCCCACCGAATAATTACGCATCAATATCTTAGCCGCAATGTATCCGCTCTTATACGAATCTTGTCCGATATAGGTTAATGCATTCATTTCTTCCATATTGAAATCGACGAAAGCATACGCTATCCCATTCTCTCGCAGATAGGTCGTCAATGATAAGGTTTCTTCCCGGAAATTGGGAGCAATCAACACTGCATCCACATTGCTTTCCTTGATAGAACGACAGGCTTCCTGATAGCTGGCTTCATCTCCGTGATGGTAACACAGATAATTCACGCTCACATTGAAAGGACGCAACTCTTGTCGGGCACGCTCAATGCCACCCACTACGGAATGCCAATAATCGTGCTCTATATAATAAGGAATTAAGCAAACGAAAGAATATTTCTTTTTAGCAGCCAGTCCGATAGCAAAAACATTGGGCTGATAATGAATTTCATCCAGCACCTTCTGAACCTTAGCTTTGCTCTTAGGAGATACGTCACCGCGATTGTGCAATACCCTGTCCACCGTTCCGGCAGAAACGCCTGCCATACGGGCTATGTCTTTAATCGTATAATTCTGGTCCTCCATAGTGCTAAAACTTAAATATTATAAATAATCGCTGCAAATATACGAATTATTTTGTTACTCCAAGTAAAATTTCTATTTTTGTGTTCGATAACGGTTAATAAAACTAAAACAAGATTTACACCTAGTAGCTTTAAAATCAATACTATATAGGTATAAATACAGAAAGTAATAATTTTATATACTTAAAACACAGTAATAATGAAGAATTTCATGGACGAGAACTTCTTACTGCAAACAGAAACTGCACAGAAGTTGTATCACGAGCATGCGGCTAAAATGCCGATTATCGACTATCACTGTCATTTAATTCCACAAATGGTAGCCGATGACTACAAGTTTAAATCACTGACTGAAATCTGGTTGGGAGGCGACCATTACAAATGGCGCGCTATGCGTACAAACGGTGTAGACGAACGTTTCTGCACAGGAAAGGACACCACAGACTGGGAAAAATTTGAGAAATGGGCAGAAACCGTACCCTATACTTTCCGCAATCCGTTATACCATTGGACTCATCTGGAACTGAAAACAGCTTTCGGCATCGATAAGATATTGAATCCGAAAACCGCACGTGAGATATACGATGAATGTAACGAGAAATTAGCTCAACCAGAATATTCCGCTCGCGGAATGATGCGTCGCTACCACGTAGAAACCGTATGTACTACCGACGATCCGATAGACTCGTTGGAATATCACATCAAGACATGCGAAAGCGGATTTGAAATCAAAATGTTGCCGACTTGGCGTCCGGACAAAGCTATGGCAGTAGAAGTTCCGGCAGATTTCCGCGCTTATGTAGAAAAATTGGCAGAAGTAAGCGACACCAACATTTCCAACTTTGACGATATGATTGCCGCTTTGCGCAAACGTCACGATTTCTTCGCAGCACAAGGATGTCGCCTGTCCGATCACGGCATCGAAGAATTCTACGCAGAAGATTATAGTGATGCGGAAATCAAAGCTATATTTAATAAGGTATATGGCGGTACTGAACTGACGAAGGAAGAAATTCTGAAGTTCAAATCGGCGATGCTCGTAATCTTCGGAGAAATGGATTGGGAAAAGGGATGGACTCAACAGTTCCATTACGGCGCAATCCGCAACAACAACACCAAGATGTTTAAATTGTTAGGTCCCGACACAGGTTTCGACTCTATCGGTGAATTTACAACAGCAAAAGCAATGGCTAAATTCCTCGACCGCTTGAACACAAACGGTAAATTGACGAAGACAATCCTCTACAACCTGAATCCATGTGCAAACGAGGTGATTGCAACTATGCTGGGTAACTTCCAGGATGGATCTGTTGCAGGAAAAATCCAGTTTGGTTCTGGATGGTGGTTCTTGGATCAGAAAGATGGTATGGAAAAACAAATGAATGCCTTGTCGGTACTCGGTCTTTTGAGCCGCTTCGTAGGTATGTTGACTGACTCCCGTTCATTCCTATCCTACCCGCGTCACGAATATTTCCGCCGTACATTGTGTAATCTGGTAGGACGTGACGTAGAGAACGGAGAAATCCCAGCATCCGAAATGGAACGTGTAAATCAAATGATTGAAGACATCAGCTATAACAACGCTAAGAACTTCTTCAAGTTCTAAGTAGTATATCAAAGTTATAAATGCCGCTGCCTGAATCCAACAATCAGACAACGGCATTTTTATAACATCTATTCAATTAATCTGCTGTAAACCAACAAAATAAGGAGGCAAAAACCTCCTTTTTCCTTGTACACCCTCAGGGAGTAGAACTGATATTTAAACTAATAATATTAAATACTTAACAATACTCAATATCAGTACATTATATTATATATCCATATATTACATATTCACGAAATCTTAATAAATAGCATCAAAAAGAGGGGTAAAAACAACTTTTACCCCTCTTTTTTGTTGCTCCATTGTTTAATTTAAAATTTAATAGAAACATGAACATCAGAAAGAATCTACGGGTTTTCATCAAATCCCGTAACAAGCAGATTATTTGTCGTGTGAAGTGGGTAAAAGGAGAAATAGACTTTTACATTGGTTACTACGGCGACGAGACTAAATGGGATAAAGCAAACCAATTACCGCTAAGGAATACGACCCATACGGTAGGGAAGCATAAAGCGATTGCATCAGAAATAAGCCGTGCCATTGGAGGCTACAAAAATGCGATAGAGGATGTTTTCAAATATTATGAGGGTGTCCAGCATATACCGACAAAGGAGGAAGTCAAACTAATGATTAATGAAAGGCTTGGAAAAGTCAAGGTATCAGTAGAAAACAAAAACTTCTTTACGGTATGGGACGAATACATAGAAGTTCAAAAGAAGCAAAAGAACTGGGTGCCGAATGTGACAAAGAAATTCATCTCCTTAAAAAACATCTTGCGAAGTTTTTCTCCTGACCTCTCATTTCAGAACCTTACAGAAAACAAACTGCTGGCTCTCCGAGATTGGTTTGTTGAATATCGTACGGAAGATAAAAACGGAAAATTACAACATAAATACCGCAATACGACTATTAATAAGTACTTTGAATTTTTAGGTTGGTTTCTGCGGTGGGCTGCCGAGAATGGAATGCTAATTCATCGGGAAGTCCTGAAATTCAATACTTGTCTCAAAGAGATTCCGACTCCCGTTTCCTTTTTGAATATAGAAGAATTAATGCAGTTTTATAATTACCAATATCCTAAAAAAGACGGAATATTGGAACTATCAAGAGATATGTTCTGTTTTATGGCATTTACATCCATTCGATACAGCGATTTAAAATCCCTTTGCTGGAGTGACATACATGGAAAGATTATGGAAATCGTTACGGAAAAGACTGATGAACGACTGCAAATCGAATTGAATGATTACGCTTTGGAAATCTTGAAGAAATATAAAAAGATGAAGCAGAAAGGAAATCATGTGTTCCCACCGCTGTCAAATCAGAAATTGAACAGTCATTTGAAAGAAGCTGCATTATTAGCTCAACTAACAAAAACGTGGGTTGATGAATACTACATAGGAAATGACCGCATAAGGGAAGAATACAAATTTTATCAAATAATCTCCTCTCATGACGGGCGCCGAACCTTTATATGTTGTTCGCTTGCGTTTGGAATCCCTCATACAGTCGTAATGAAATGGACGGGGCATCGTGATTATGCCTCAATGAAACCATACATTGAGATTTCGGACAAGACGAAGGCTGCATATATGGGAAAATGGAATTTCTAATAGATTGATAGTCTGTTATCTTATATAAATATTAGGCAGGAATATAATCTGATGAAGTGAATATTCCTGCCTATTCTTTGTTTTTCAATAATATCTATTTTATCTTTACACCCGAAAATAGATAAGGTATTATGACCGTGTAAAATCAGGGTTTTTTTATAGAGCCATGTTCGCATCATAGGTCTATCAAGACAGATTTTACAGAAGGACTGCACCATACTCTTCTACAGTTGTAAATATGGTGCGAGATGAACGTAAATTTATTAAATGTTTAATCATGGACATTAACAAGCCCGTGGGGGCGCTTACGGTTCAAGAACTTCTTGATATCTTACAACCAATTATTTCCAATCAGAATCCCATTCAGCCTGAAAGAACGGAGAATGTAAAACATCTTGTTTACGGATTGAAAGGACTTGCAGAGCTACTTCATTGCTCCATAGCAACCGCCAACCGAATAAAGCAGGAAGGTTGCCTTGACAAGGCTATATCGCAGGTCGGACGGAAAATAGTTATTGATGCTGACCTCGCTTTGGAACTTATGAAAAGTAGTCGGAAAGCATATCTCCGAGCCAAGGGGTAAGATAGTCAAAATGGAAAGATGAAGCCGTTTCTCGTTTTTTGGGAAGCGGCTTTATACTTTTATCCCCCACGTAAAAAAGTGCCTATAAGCGCCTGAAATGCGGTTTGTTGACATTTTTTTCTATCTAAGAAACATCTCTCCTCAATACATGTGTGCTGTATATGCAAAAAACAAAGGCTTTTTTCTTGGCTGATTAGTTTTAATAAAGTAATTTTGCATTACATTTCGTTTACGAGGTGCAGACATATTATAATAAAAGAGCGTTTAAGATATTATCTTGTACTGGAATCTCGACAATTCTTTTACCCAAGATAATAAGCAAGAACGCTCACGCTGATGTTATATATCTGCTCTGCTTGGAGCAGTCTATATATCGTTTGGCGTGGGCTATTGTTTATTATTGGGTAAGGGCAGTCGAGAGCCTCAGTACAGTAATATTCAATGTTCCCACGCCTCTTTATTTTTAACAGCTTACAAGGGAGCAGGTAAGCATCAATCTGAAACAAAATGAAAATATTAAGATTAATCGGTATGCTTCTTGTTTCTGTAACAGTGAGCATAAACTCTCTAACGTGCAACGCCCAAAACTACAAAGGTTCTATTGAAGGCGGTAGAACTTTCCATACTGACGATATAGGAATGTTCAGCACTACTGATATTTATACAACGCATGGGGTTCAGCTTGGCTCTCGTTTTTATATCGGTGTAGGTGTAGGTGTACGTTTAGGCGATGATTATACTTCCATACCGCTATATGGTAGCGTGAGATACACCTTCCTCAAAAAGAAAATCTCTCCGTTTATTGATGCGAAAGTAGGCTATAGTCTGCTTGACGCAGCAGGATTCTATGCAAATCCGGGAGCTGGTGTGAATTGGAATTTTTATAAGGCGTTATCTGTGTTTCTGAAAGTTGGGTATACTTATAATTCCAAAGCATACGGAGAGGCTTGGAACAAAGACGGTGATGATGTTTATCCGCATGGCGTCTCTGCTTCTATAGGGTTTAGTTTCTAATCAAAAAAGCGTGCGGCTTTATGTCGTGTTCCTCATGCCTTATTATTTTATAACGCTCTGAGAAGGAACATAGGAGCAGAAATAACAATCTATTAGTTAAAATGAAAACATTAAGATTTATCGGAATGGCTATTGTAGCCGTAATTATGTGCGTGAACTTCGCAGCTTGTAGCGATGATGATGAAGAAGAAGCAAACGCTACAATCGAGGGTACTTGGAAATATACTTCAAGCTCTGATGAAGATTTGCGTTCAGGTTCTTTCACTTTCAAAAGTAATGGTAGTTTAGTTTGGGATGACGGAGAAGAAACTTCATCTAATTGTTCTTATACCTTAAATGGTAGCAACCTGAAAATCATACTGAATCAGGATGATTATATTGAAGGTACGATAGCTATTTCTAAAAATCAGGCTACTTATAAATATACTTGGCATGATTACGCAGGGGAATGGGATGACGATACTGAATATATCATGACTTTAGTAAAGCAATAGAAAATAAAAGAAGCCGTGAGAAAGTCGTAATGGAATGCTCTGTTACGACTTTTTATTTTAGAGTAAGATTTTAAATTCATTCTACGAATTATCCTGAATGAATAAGGGGTAAAATATTACCCCCTCATTAACAGACAGCCCACCTTGAAATGCGATTTTCTTATACCTATAAGCATAAGAAGCCTATCCTTTAATATCCCCCCGCACTATTCGCTTTTAAAATTTTAATCCTCACCCTTCCTAAAATTAATCTTGGCAAGACGATTCAAATTAACAGGCTTTTAACAAAAATTCCATTATGGTTTCTGCATATATCATTCATTTTCCTTCAATACCACAACACTATTTATCAGGCTATCTTCTGTGAAATAACACAAGATAGAAAAAGACTAACGATAGCTGAAAAGCCCCGATACTTCAAGCATTGGTTATTAACCTGATTTTAAGAGAATGAAGCGATGAATTAATTCTCCCAATCCGTTCCAATATACTCCCAAGTCCACTTTATAACCCTGTCTATATTCAGATAGGAACAATATACGGACGAGATACCGTTTAGCATACTTTCTATCCGTAAACCAATCAATAACCATTAATATTTATCAACATGGAAGCAGTAACCATTTTGCCGAATACGGCACAGCAAGAACCGAGAAAGACCTTAGGGCTAAACAGCTACGCAGACGATGCAGAAATTCTCTTAGACGAGCCGAAAACCGTCAAGAAGACAAATCACTTTATCGAAGCGAACACCTCGGAAATCGACCTGAAATCTCTTAAATCGGAATGTATCATTCCCGTCTTTGCGAAGGACAACGAACTCACAATTTCACACCCTGCATTCATTGAAACCGCCTATGATGCAGCCACTTCCTTCTTCAATGGAGAACGCATAGAGACGCCAGCTATTCGGGTTTCTCATGTGGTGAAAGGAAGAATACCCGAAGCGATACACAAGCCCGCAAATCAACTCTTAGAAAGCGACAAGACCATTTATTATGAACGGTGTGCATTCGCCATTGATGTTCCTACAATATTCGAGACAGTAGGTGGCAACAAACTGAATCTCTCCATTGTAGGGGTGCGTGCGTACAATCGTGAAAACCTGTACAGTAGAAAGACATTGGAACGGTTCAGCGTAGCTATCGGCTTTGTGAATCAAGTGTGCTGCAATATGTGCGTGTTCACTGACGGCTACCGTTCTCAAATAGAGGTCAGCAGTACAAAAGACTTGTACCGTGCTTTATTGGAATTGTTTAACCAGTACAACCCTGCAAAGCATCTGCATCTGATGCAGTCTCTTGGTAATACAGTGATGACCGAACACCAGTTTGCTACCTTGTTGGGAAGAATGCGGCTGTATCAGTGCTTGCCACAAGGCTATCAAAAACGACTACCAAGAATGCTGCTGACCGATACGCAGATAAACTCCGTAGCAAGAACATACATTAGTGACGAGAATTTCGGTAGCTTCGGTAGCGAACTGGATATGTGGCGGTTCTACAACCTTCTGACTGGAGCTAACAAGTCAAGCTATATCGACAGCTTCTTAGACAGAAGTCTGAACGCTACTGAAATGGCGGTAGGAATAAGCAGCGCATTGCATGGTGATGAACGATATAAGTGGTTCATTGATTGATGAACTCGATTGGGAGGAAAGAAGGGGCATGCTTTATGCGATGTCCTTTCTTTTAATCCTGATACTGATATAAAGTTCTGTTATGCAATCAGGCTGTTACTTGAACAAATTATACAGGATTGAAGATGTATGTAAATAAAGAAAAGAAAGGATGATATGACATGAAAATTCACATCATATCACCCTTCCAAACTGATAGAGAACTAAGTAATTGAAGTCCTCTGAAATAAAGGAAACTTTCGCTTACTATAGAAGTTCTTTAAAAACCGTACATTTTCCTCATCAGTTCAAATGCTGCATCCAGTTCTTCAATATGACCGCTTTTCTGAATGAAGGATTGGTCGATACTGTTAGCCTCACTAATCACAGACCGTAGATAGTCAACCTGTCTAGAACTAATCCGTCCAGTCTTCTGTTGTTCGCTTATCATCTTCTCCAAGGGAACACATCCTTGCACCTTCAAGATGTATGCAACCCAAAAAACACGGGCGTCCTTTTTGCCTTTTACAACTCGCAGGTCTAACTGCACATCATTGACCTTCTCTATTTTCTTGTACCGTCCATAGAGCATCTTTACAAGATTGGTAAAGAAAGTCTCATTCAGCAACATATCAACTAAAACGGTTTCAGTTCCAAAGCGTCGTTTCCAGTCCTGCTTCCCATAGGAAAACCTTAATTCGATACGCAGTATATTTCCATTGAAACCACAATCGAAAAATTCTCTTTTACGCTTCATCTCTTTAAGCTTGTCATATACATGCAAGAGAGTTTTAGACTGTCTGTAATAAAGAGAATCAGGTTCTTCCAGCCTATCATGCCTACTCAAACTCCCAAGTCGATTAAGATACTCCTTAGGGTTTTGAGATACGATAGCATTGTAGGCAACGTCAATCCGCATCACACGAGCCAACCTTAAAGGTAAACACAACTTTTGCGAAAGAAAATCAATCGCTTGACGTGTTTCCTCCATGCTAAGACCTTGAACGTTGTTTCCTTTCAAATACTTGCATAGACTACCCATGATAACAATCTTTTCAGGATAGACAGTGATGCGGAGGTTTTCAACTGTTCCACAAATTTTCATATCATCAGAACCATAAGGAAGCGTTTTCAGACTTCCTGTGTCTAAATGTTGCGGAACACTTCTTTGAAAAGAAACATCGCTTTGCTGCTGATACAGCACCATAATTACGGTATCATACGACACCATGTTCAGAACAGATTTATTCAATCCGTTTTCAATAATTTTTTCCATAAAATGGAGGTTTGAAATTAATCGAAAATCTCCTTCACAGAATCCGTGAAAGTTTACTGAACATCTGCCATACACGCATACGCTTTACGTAGCATGGCTACTTCTGAAGAATCTAAGAAAGAGAAAATAAACCCTCACTAATAAGGCGTGAATCCTCTCTCATTGAAGCTTGCAAGCGTTTTCAAGGTATCCAAACCATATCCATAGCGGTAAGGGTTTGGTTTACTCTTAAACAAGAAACCCTCTCATCAACCCCTATTAGAGGGGTAAATAGAGGGGTAATTCTTATAACTTACTGGTTTTCAATACCATTTGTACACCCTCAGGGATTCCTGCAAGTACCTATCAACCAATCAATTATCGCAGCATTTTCCAAAATGTTCCGCAAATGTTCCGCATATCTGATTAATAATATATTATTTTACACCTCTGTCGAGGTTATTTTCATTCAACTGTTTACCGAATAGTCCCGGTAGGCCTTTTTCTCCTTGTGATAATAAGTTTCGAGAGTTGTATCTACAAATGCGATACTCATTATTCCATGTTCCGCAAATGCGATACATGCTATTTTTTAACTGTGTAAAAGCGGTTTCCTTAGTCGTCATAATTGTTTTTACTGCTATATTTGTATCGAATCAGTTTATTAACTCCTAAAACTTGTCATTATGCTCGGTCTTGTTATACTTTTGCTCATGTATCTTGCTATTATATTCACCGCAACAATAATTATAGGTTGGATTAGGGATGACCTATAAAAGTTTTCAATAAGTCGATTATTAATCATTAAAACTTATCATTATGTCAGATGAAGAATTGCGCGTTAAATGCCTAGAGCTGTCCGTAGAATGCTTTAGCTGGTTTAAAGGATGCGCACACGGTATTAAAGGCACCCCTATCACATTAGCTAATCTCATGTACCAATTTATAAAAACTGGAGAAACACATAGCGCTAAAGCCTATTATCCACAACCGCTATAGTCCCGCTTAGGTGCATCGCATCCGGGGAAAACTACGGGTATTGAAAATCTGATCGTACTAACAGTGCTATTATTAGCCTCGTTGCTAATTAGATTATTAATCATTAAAACTTATCATTTATGAGTAGATTTAAGTTTTTTCTACTGCTTTTTATTCTATCGATTATAGCATTTTCCTTGTTGAACATAATGGTGATGCTTAAGAATATTACTGATTATTTGGGAATTCTCTTTTGAGTCTGTTTTCAATAATAGCAGCAGCTTTATCATAGTCTGCTACGCCCCAATAATTAGTTTTACATATAGGACAATCATCACTATACTGATTCAGTCTAGCACCGTCTTTAGGGCAGCATGGGTGTAAGTTTGATATAGTCCATCCATTATCAGTTTTCAACCAACTCCATTCCCAGGGTATTTTATCGACTACTTCTCTCTTGTATGACAAGAATTTCGGTAATTGTAATTCTTCTTTTTTAATGCCTGCTTCTGCTTTGGTTATTTCGATATTATTGATGATATAGTGAAAGATTAGTATTACGGCTATAAAAATAAGAATCCACCATAACTCAATTTTAATAGTCATTAATCCTATAAATTTATCCCATAACCAGCATATCCCATTCCATATAGCCCCAGATATAGGATATTCTTTAGTCTTTTCTACTATTAACCCTCCTATAACAGTAGTTGCTAATCCTGTTGCCCAAGGCCATGTAGTCTTCATTGTTTTAATCCACTTACTCATGAGCATAGTTAATAAAAGTTTATTCAATTACCACCCTCTTTCATTTAGTATCTTAACTACCTTCCAAACACTCTTAATCATGCTTTTGGGCAACTCTTCTTCTGGATACCTATCGTTGTGCGATTTACACAATACGTAGTTCTTGGAATCCTCCGGATACTTTTGAACTTCTTTCAATATACGTCTACCATCGGTAAGAAGAAGGACAAATATGTTTCCATACCCAAAGTATTCTCTCCATTGTGGAATCTGACGTATAAGTACTCTGCTTCCAGGTGGGCACGTCGGCGACATGCTTTCACCGGATACCGTTAGAGCTACGTCTCCCTCTTGAGCATCTGTAAATGGGATTAGCTGGTCTGCGTATTCACGGTCTCCTGACACAACATTTGGGCTATGGATACCTCCTACTGTATCAAGGTTAAGAAGCGGAACTAGTTTATAAGAAACCGCATTGTCCTTATTCGTAACAGGAGTGGCTGAAACACCATTAGAACTGTCAATCTGAGTCATATCTGCTAAGCTTGGATCATCATTGGAAAAAGAATACATATCCCCTTTGCCAAATAATAACCAACTAGGATTAATCTCTCCCAAGATATCTTTGCAGTCACTAGGCGCAGCATTCACCTGCAGAATTTTAATTATAGTATCATAGGTCGGTTTATTTAGCCTTCCACCTACTATATCTCTCATAGTGTATAGATTGATGCCAGCAGCGTCCGACAACGCTTTTACACTACCACCATACAATTTATCCACTAACTCTTTAATTCTTTCATTTATAGTATTTTGAGCCATATTATTATTTATACACACTCTAAATAAATGTATTTACATTAACTATGTCGCTAAAAACAAGACAATGTAATGTAAATACATTATCTTTGCATTCGTAATTCAATTCATAACACGAAAGAATACAAAAAGGGCTGTTAGAGAAGCGTCCCTAATTCTATCTTCGTTTATTTAGTCATTTGCAAAGATAGACAGTCCTTTTCAATTTTCCAATGATATATGAATGTTTTACGACAGCAATGGCGGTTTAGTGGCATTTACCGTATAATAAGGAAATTTTGGAAAAGCTCTTCCGAGTAAATACTCAAATGCCACAATAGAGTATCGAAAGGAGGAGCTTTCTTATTAGGAGGAAGAAAAAGGTATGAAAAATTTAATTCCAATCCAAGAAAACAACGGAAAAAAAGCCGTTAACGCACGTGATTTACACGCTTTTTTAGAAAGCAAACAAGAATTTGCTAATTGGATCAAAAATCGTATTAATAAATACGACTTTGTAGAAGGACAAGATTATCAAACTCTTTATTTTGACTTTCAAGGTAACTTATTGAATATCAGACACGATAATTTTATCAAGTCTGAAAATCAGCAAGTTAGCAAAATCGAATATGCCTTGTCTATCAACATGGCAAAAGAACTATCAATGATTGAAAACAACGAGCGAGGTAAACAAGCTCGTAGATACTTTATCCAGTGCGAGGAAATAGCTACAAAGAAAAAGATCGAGAGTAAAGATCCGATGGCAATGAATGCCAATACCTTGTATAATCTTCGGATGAAAGCTGTAGCGTGGACTGCAAAGATGCTCAATCTGTCAGAAGAATCCAAACTAAGAATGATTCAGGCAGTCACTGATCCGTTAGGTTTACCCTCTCCGGATTATGTAAAGTCTAAAGGAGCAATGCACTCTGCTACTTATCTACTGAAAGAAAGAAACAATCCGGTTAGCGTTCTTCTGTTCAATCAGAAAATGATTGCCGCCGGTTATCTGGAAGAGAAAGAGCGCCCCTCCAAGAGCAAAGGAGTTTCTCGTTACAAGTGCTTAACAGAAAAGGGCCTTATATATGGTGAAAATGAGATATGTCCCAAAAATATCCTAGAGACACAACCGCACTATTACGATGATAGGTTCGACGAACTTTTAGAGAAGTTATTAGTAAAATGAAAAGGAGAACTAATCATGCTTTCAAGAACAGAAATCAACCTTATTGCTAAAAGAGTTGCCGAACTCATCCATTTAAAGAGTGACGAACTGCTTACAGCAAAACAATGCGCCGAATGGCTCGGGATATCCATGAAAGCCTTATACGCAAGAGTCTGCCGGGGACAAATCCCCTATCATAAAAGGCATGATGTCCTGCATTTCTCAAAAAACGAGGTAACCGCATACTATTTGAATGATAATAAACCGCGTCGTGAGACCGCTGATTACAAAAGTGATAAATGATTGAATCGGGTGAGAACGGGGTGATATCCTTCTCACCCACTAAAAGCAAAAAAGTTATGAAAGATATGAATACCATCAGCAAATGCCTGCTTACTGTTATTGCGACAACAGTTACAATAGCAGGATGCATTTATGCCGGAAAAGTTGAGTATGAAGATGAAGTGCTGTCCGGTATGAGCGCAGAAAAGTACCAGTACATACACGACAGTCTAGGACATCGTGCCTCTCAAGAAGATGTGATCAAAGAATACATCACCAATCAAAAGTATTATGATTCAAAATTCTATTAAAACGATAAACAATTATGGACGACAAAAAAACAGGAAGAACTTAACAGCCTTATCGGTAAGAAGGAGCTCGCTAAAGTCGGCAATTGGTATCCTGATCTTTACTCTCAGATGTCATACTCAATAGCTGACCTTCAAAAAGAGAAGCAAGCAGTATTTGACGAAATAAAAGGGCTCTATGAATCGCAAGGTGACCTTATGGTAATCGAGATATTAAAAAGCATTTATCTCTCCTTCATTGACCGATTCATGGATGGCAACGGGAATTTAGGGGATGCCGACGAAGAGGTATCTTTTACCCGCAGAAAGTTATTCGATTTTGCAGGAGATATCTATGCTAAAATAGAAGCTGCATCCTATCTGAAATCTGCACTAGGCCATTTCCATCGTATTAGAGACCTAGAATCTCGTATTGAATTAGCTAAAAAAGGAATATTACTCTAAAAAAAAGAATATTATGGATTTTTAATGTAAACGTAAATGTAAAATTAGACGCCACCCCCGCATTGGTGGGTGCAGTATCAGCACTGGCAGGTGTGGTAAAGACTGCTGAAGTATTACAACCCCGCACGATTGTGACAGATGGACCGGTACATTTTGTGCCATCAACTGCCGCATCAGAGCAAAAGACAGAGCAAATAGCTCCGTCCGTACCGGAAACTTCAGCACAGCAGCCTGCACCTCAAGTAGAAGAAAAAAAACAAGGTGAAATTACAGATGAAATGCTCCGAAAGATTGTCGGCCCCGTGTCCAAAGCTAAAGGTAAAGAAGCCGTGTTTGCTGTACTTGGTGAATTTGGTGTGAAACGGGTTCCGGACTTAAAACAGGAACAGCGCCAGGCTTTCATCGATAAAGTAAACGCCCTATGAGCCACGCTGTTTTATCTCCTTCTTCCGCCAGCCGGTGGCTGTCATGTACGCCATCGGCACGGTTGGAGATGCAGTTCCCGGACAAAGCGGGTGACTTTGCACTGGAGGGTTCACTTGCACATGAGTTCGGTGAACTCCGTCTGAAACGCTACTCAAACATAATCGATGAACCGGAGTGGAACAAAAAGACATCAGAACTCATGGAGAATCGTTTTTATAGCGAAAGCCTTGAAGAGTATGCAGAAAATTATGCCGCATTCGTTTGGGAGAAGTACCAACTTGCACAAAAAACGACTGCTGATGCGGTTCTTCGTATTGAGGAGAAAATAGACCTGACCGCCTATGTTCCCGAAGGATTTGGAACAGGAGATGCCGTTATTCTTGCGGATGGCACAATGGAAATCATTGACCTCAAATACGGTAAGGGAGTACAAGTGTCTGCGGTAGAAAACAAACAGATGATGCTATATGCCTTAGGAGCATTAGACATGTTCGGATTCATGTATGCCATTCATACAGTACGCATGACTATCTATCAGCCACGATTGGATAATATCTCTGAATGGGAGATACCGGCAGAAGAACTGCTGATATGGGGCGCAAACGAATTGGCGCCGCGGGCAAAAATGGCGTTTGCCGGAGAAGGCAGCTTCGTTCCCGGAAAGCATTGCCAGTTCTGCCGGGCAAAAGCCCAATGCCGGGCACTTGCTGAAAAGAATCTGGAAACGGCTAAGCATGAATTTGACGATGCCTCTCTCCTATCCGACACCGAAATATCCAAAGTCCTGGAACAAATGGATATTATAAAGAACTGGATGTCCGCTATTGAAGAATATGCGCTTCAAGCAGCACTCAACGGCAAAACGTTTCCGGGGTTCAAGTTGGTGGAAGGCCGTAGTATCCGAAAGTACGTGGACGAGAAACAGGTTGCAGATCGGCTAATGGAAAACGGATATAAAGAATCTGCTATTTACGAACCGCCCAAATTAAAAACGATTACCGCTATGGAAAAACTGGTAACGAAAAAAGCCTTTACGGCTTTACTGGGCGATTTGATCATTAAGCCACAGGGAAAACCTACGCTTGTACCGGAGTCAGACAAACGCCGAGAATGGAATTCAGTAGAGAACGACTTTAAAAATGTGTAAAAGTGAAACTTATCGATGTATTATCCGCCCTGAAGTTGAATCATATGACCGATGTTCAGGGTACAAAAATCGTAGCCCGTAGACCTAGAGCCTATAGTAGTACAAATGATCCGGGATGCAAGGACTGTATATTCCAGAAAGAAGGCGGTGCAGCCGACTGCTCTTTTAAAAACAGCTGTATGGCACATAAACGCCTAGACAGAAAATCAGTAATTTTCAAAATATTTAAAAACAAAAAAATAAACGGTTATGAACGATAATTTGAATACCAAAGTTATTACGGGAAAAGTAAGAATGAGTTATGTACACGTATGGGAGCCTGTTGCCATTTCAGAGGGCGGAGAGAAAAAATACTCAGTTTCTCTTATTATACCTAAGAGTGATAGTAAAACTGTGGAATCCGTCAAAGCGGCTATCCAAAACGCACTGAAAGCCGGTATCGGTAAATTTGGAGGTAAAATTCCCTCTGTGTATAAGAACCCGCTTCGCGATGGAGACACAGAACGTCCGGACGATGACGCCTATAGCAACAGTTATTTCCTAAATGCCAAATGCAAAACAAAGCCCGGCGTAGTAAACGCCATGCATAAGCCTATCGAAAACGAGGATGAGTTCTACAGCGGCTGTTATGGCTATGCTTCTATCACCTTTTACGCTTTTAATACAAACGGTAACAAGGGAATTGCCTGCGGTCTTAACAACCTGATGAAGATTGCAGACGGAGAACCGCTTGGAGGCCGTTCTACAGCCGAAAGCGATTTCGCAGACATAGAAGTCCCATTTGAAGCACCAACAGATGACGACGATGGTTTATTCTAACCTCATTCCACGAGAACAGATTGTCACAGTGGCGTCCGGAGTGATCCGGCGCTACAGACAAGATGCCTCCGATCAAGATTGCGAAGATTTACTGGGGGCATTTCTTATTTTGTCGAAGTATCTAGAAAACTTCTTCACCGGTGATTTTTATACGAAGATCGAATGTACTGAAAAGGAGTTCCAACAGTTGAATGCCATCGCCACTTCTTATAAAAATACGTTTGAAACATGGAGCGAGCTAATAGGCTTATCGCCTACGGTAATTCGGTATAACGTTAGGCTAACAAATGGTTTTTCTATCATTTGTAATGAGATTGCAGTGAGACTGAACGGCAAGGCCGCGGAGTATGATAGGGAACCTATTAAAGTGTTGGGCATCGACATCGAAACGTTCAGTTCTGTTGATATTACCAAATGCGGATTATACAAATATGTAGAATCGGACGACTTTACTATTCTGTTGTTCGCCTATGCCTGTGACGATAAACCTGTACAGATTGTCGATTTTGCATCCGGGGAAAAACTTCCGGAACGTATTTTTCTGGCATTGACCGACCCGAATGTTTTAAAAACGGCATTCAACGCATCTTTTGAACGTATCTGTATCGGAAGGTATTATGGTATTGACCTTCCAATAGAACAGTGGGAATGCACAATGGCACGCTCTGCGATGCTTGGACTCCCGCTTTCATTGGCACAAGTAGGAAAGGTTTTGAATCTCGAAGACCAGAAGATGACCTATAGGCTTGTATTCAAGTTATATGCTTCTGTATCCGCCAACGGTGTTTCCTCTATGGCGGAAGTTACCATAATTGACATATCCGTTTCCTTTTCAAAGAGCGGATACATATCACGTTTCTTTGCGAACGGAATGTCTTTAGGTACATCAACAGATAACATATTTGCCGTTTTCAACAAGCGCAATGCGCTCTTGGGAAATTATATACAAGCAGAAATGCATAACAAGGATGTTGGATTTAGAATTTTAGCACAGAAACTATTAGCAAAGCAGAACCCTCACGGCTTTTCCAATGAGATTCCGTGGGGGATGGTTCCCCGAATAGTCGCAAGCGGAAAGGCAAAATGTTCAAGCTCATTCGCTTCTTTCGCGCAAGCGACAATATTCGATAACAGCTCATTGTCCATTTCCAGACATTCCAAAGGGAGGTTTCTGATAACCTTGCCATCGGAATGGAGCAAATACGAACTTGATAAGAGTGGGTATGTGATGGTTACCGGATATGGCTATGTAGAAGGCGGTTCACGCCCTGTGAGTGCCACTGTGACAGATTTCATAGCCAATTCCTTCTTTGTTGTTCTAAGTGATGGTGGAGCTCCTTGTGATGCGGATGGCGGTTTTTATTTTGAAATAAAAGTATATTAAAGCAATGATATTATGGCAGAAGAAACTAAAACATTAAGGCATACAGCCGAAGAGATAGATGATGCTATCGACAAGCTTCCTAGCAATGGTAATGCGGCAGGGATCTACAAATCTTCCCTGTCTTTCAGTTCCATCGTAAATGACGGTAACGTAACCCAAGACCACCTAACCGAAATAAATTCTATTTATGCGGCATGGAAATCCGGTAGAATGGTATATGTCCTGGACGAAAAAGGTGGGTATTACAATTTGGGAGTGCTAAACATGCAATTGGCAGAAGATAATTCAAAGTGCTCATTCGTGGCATTAGACCAAGATGGCGTATTATGCTATTATTCCTGCAACCCGTCTTCCGGTGTTACGGGTAAATGGTCTGTTACTCCTATTGGGAAGGATTTATTCGCACTGATTCAGCATACCCATAAAGCAAGTGATGTAACAGAGGAGAAAAACAAGCGTTTCGTGACTGATGAGGAAAAGGATGAACTAAGCACTCTAAGTACTACATACGCTAAAGCCGACCTCTCCAATGCCATGACTGTTTCCCTGAACCAGAACGGTTATGCTAAGTTTAATAACGGTCTGCTGATACAATGGGGATATTTTAGCACCGGTGCTTCAAATAATCAGTCTGTCAATTTCCCAATATCTTTCAAATCCTGTTTTTCCCTAGCTTTTTCTAGTTCTACGGATAATACGGATAATTCTATATGGTCTGTGAATTATGCAGCTATATATGCTTCATATTTTACGGTTTATAGAAGATATGCAAATGCGGGAAGTGTATCCCCTTCTTCGCAGTCATTCAGATGGATAGCAATAGGAAGTTGGAAATAATTAATGATAAAAGGTTATGACGGTAAATAAAAAAACCCAACTATATACCTTAATGTACCAAACAAAATGGCTACCTATGTGGTAGCCATTTATAAGTTAAAGCAATCTTATTACTATTTATTTTTGTATGATACTAAAATCTATGCGTTTCTTTACTAGTCCAAATAAGGCTTGCTTCATGTCAGACACTATACTAGTTGACCAAGGATGCAATACGTAAGACTTTACATACTTAGTTTTCCAATATAGAATGTCTTCTTGAGTGACATCAGATACATATTTAGGAGCTCGTTGCCCATATGCTAGTAACTCTAGCATTAGTTTCGCATCAGAACCATAGTAACCAAACTCTTCAATTTTAGTAATAAGTTCTGTTTTTGCTATAATAGGTTTAGCTTTACGCACAGCGGATGCATTAGACAAATAACCACGATTAGATGTAGTAACTGATGTATTTTGTTTCCACCAATACTGTTTGCCTGAAATCTTAACATTTGTAGCTACACCATCTTTTACTAAGCAAGTAATTGTTACGTCATATGTCCTATCACGATACATAGCGCCATCTGCATTAACGTCCTGTTTACATACGTATCTAGCCTTACATGTTCCAGAAATTGGCCGTATTTTCGGTAATGTTAAATAAACAGTCTCACCATATCTTACCTCTATTGTATCTTTAGGCTGGCTAATTGTAGTTAAAATGCTATCGAAGTTATGTTCTGCTTCAACAGTTCGTTTGTCAATAAGCTTTTCAAAGTCTGTGAAGTTTCCTGCTGCTACTTTGCTGTGTAAGTCATTAGATACTTTACAATTTTCATCATAATCCTCTGCATAACGCATATTACGCATTATTCGTTCACATACAAGTATAGTATCAATATCAGATTTTGATACATACGTTAGCTCTAATTTTTTGATTTTGTCAAGAATCGTTTGTGCAGATATAGTTACGGACATAAGTAACATCACTAGTAATAGTTGTAATGTTTTCATATTCTTCGAATTTAGTAATAAATATGGTTTTTACAACAGTATCGTTAGTACTACCAATATGACAAGTACAATTGTTCCAACAATTAGTAGAGTTTTGTTACGTTTTTGTACTGCATAATTAGTCCAGTCTGCTTTCTTATTCGTGAAAAACGTAATCATAGGATTCTTTGGGTCTATTGCGGTTAGTATTGCTAATCCACTGTCAAACTTTGATTTGGCTACATTAAGGTTTTTCTTAGCTCCGCCTTTTAGCCACAAATCTATATAAGATGCTAATGTCGTAAGTTCTTTAATAATAGATTCTTTATTGCTTGAATCAAATTCTATACGAATGATGTCCTCTAAGAATTGGGCATTCTGTTCATATTCCATTGTCTTTCGCTTTGCACGTTCTATAGCTTCATAATCTGTAAAATCTTGTCCTATAGATGAACTGTTAGAACGCTCATAGCTTGTTTGTGCACTTGAACCAATTCTAAGGTCATCTGCGTGTCTGCCATACAATTTGTTACCGAGTGCTTTACCTGTTTTCCTTCCAAACTCATTTCCTAAATTGTCTAAGAATCCCATAATAATTTGCAGTTTTAGTCTTCCTAGTCTCAACAGAAGGGTATTAAATAGAAGAAGCGTGAGACTATTAGACTTATACCTAATGTCGGTTCTGGACTACCTCTGTATTGAATATAAGTACAAACAGCTCACGCCCTTGACCGTATATCAACACACAAGTGTGCGGTATACAAACCAAAGGGAGAACGTTTTGACTATTTCCTCAATACAGTTGAATTGTCCAGATTCACATTAGAGAAAAAGCACTAAACGCTTCCTAAATAATTAAGACGTCCCAAAGGACGCTACAAATATACTACAAATTTTCTTTATTTGTGCTGTTCCTCTATCAATTTTGCATGTTTATGTCTTATACATGCCATAGGCATAAAGTTCATAAACCTTTGTATGTCAGTTAGTGTTCTAGTGTTGTATCTATAAGCAAACTCATTACAGTACAATTGTAAGTACTTATGGCTAACTACATGATAGGTTCCTTTTAGTCCACGCTTTAGATGTGACCAAAAGCCTTCTATACCATTAGTATGAAAGCCATCCTTTGCGTAAATGCCTTTGTTATGTTCTATAATGATTCGTTTATATGCATGTGATAATCCATTGTAACCTGGCCAACCATCTGTTACCAATGTTGAGCCTTCTTTAATTAGAGCGTATATAATAGCATGTAATACGTCTTTACTAGTGTTAGGAGTAACTGTTGCATATACTCTTTCCTCTGTCAGTACACCTACCACTGGTATTTTGTCTTTAAGGCTTCTTCCTTGTGTGCCTTTGTTCCATTTGTTCTTATTTTTGCCACCTATATAAGTTTCATCCATTTGAACAGTACCGCTAAACTTCTTTGGCTTATCTTCTGCCATATTAACACGTATTTTGGTCAGCATAAACCACGCTGTCTTTTGAGTGACATTTATGTCTCTCGATAATTGCAGGCTACTGATACCTTTCTTATGAGATAGGAAGATGTAAATAGCATAGAACCATTTCTCCAAAGGTATTTTGCTACCTTCGAACATTGTACCAACAGTTACAGTAAACCGTTTCTTGCAATGCCTGCATTTGTAGAGCCCATCGAACTCTCCTTTATTCTTTAACTTGTAGTGATGTTCAGACTTGTGTTTACAATGAGGACATACCGGTACGCCTTGCCACCTATATTGTTCTAAGAACTCTCTACATGAATTTTTATCATGTAGGGTGCTCATTAGCTCTATAAGTGACTTTATCTCTCGCATACCCGTTTTAAGTTTTTGACGGGTAATACTGAACCGATGTGTTCATATTTGTTATATTTTGTATTATAAATATAACAAATTTAATTAACATGTTGAAAATCAGATAGTTAAATGATTTTCTATCAGAAATTAAATGATGTTAAGTATAACTAATTGGTTCTATTCAAAGGATAAATCACTAAAAAAATAGCAATATGAAAATAGATGTAAGACAAAAATCCGATAATACTGAAACTGATACAGTATTATCGGATAAGTTTAATAAACGACGCGAACAATTACGGTATGAAACCTATGAACATTTAGTTGCTACTGGTTTTTTTACTGGTACATACGAAGAATATAAAGAACGAACTAAATTAGGATTAATTGGCCCTATACAAACATTCTAGTAAGTTCTTGCACGAGTTTTTTATCAATACTAGGACACAGCTTATGTAACATATCAGCAGTTATCAATGATAAATTCGGTTCTAATGTTCTTGCCTTTAATATTATCATGTCATCATACTTCAATAAGCGCTTAACATTATGATATGCTAATTTATATGGTTCTAAGTCTATAACAGAGTCATCGTTAATACCATTATAGTTCATAGAAAAATATGTTGCTAGTCCTTCCTCTAAAACAGTAGTACTACCGTATTTATTTGGTTCTAAACAATGTATAGTTTCATGTGCTAATTGAAACAACGCCTTGTCCATGTCATTTATACAATCTTCTGTTAATTGAATGATAATATGCCCGCAATCTCCTGGAAACCAGGTTTGTGGTTGTTTTATATCTGCTAATTCAATACCAAGTATTGTATAGTCTTTATTTCTTTGACCAAATGAGCGTTCGGCTTCATGTAACATATGACCTAGTTTTGAAACTATTGTAAATGTATATCCATCTTTTGATGGTAATAGCTCGCAAGAAAAAATATTATCGTGTAGCATATTTGTTAGATATTAGTTTGCTAACAAATATACAAATGATTTAGTTACCTTGTATCTTAAACATGTTATTGTTATAAGGACTTTAACATTTTGACTTTGGTACATTAAGGTATATAGTCGGGTAAAATTATTACTTTTCCACCTTTACAGAAGAAGAAACGATGGGGATTGGGCTTACAGGCAGGATACAGTTATCCGGGCGGTTGGTATGTTGGAGCCGGAATCAGTTGTAACTTGTTCATGTGGTGAGAAAAAGGTGCTATCTTCCCAGACGGCACCTTAAGTAATATGAAAAGTTTAGGTACATTTTTTTACAAAAGTTTATTCTACCATTTTCTTATGACATATAGGCTATGTAAATTCAAAATGTGTTATCCTATTTTGGCTTCATTCATTATGAAACTGTTTTGCTACAATCTTTATAAATGATAAAGCAAAGCGCGTGCCATATTCTGCTTTTGTTTATATTTAGCTATATATCAATGGTATGAACACGAATGAACATATTGCGTATCTGTGGAAAATATGTGGAATTGTTAACATGATTGTGGAATATATCGTCAAAAACGGTAACTATCTTCGCAGACCGTTACCGGTATGAAAAGCTTAAGTTTTACTTACATAACAATTTCCAATGGAAAAAGGTTCATAAAGAAAGGTGTACAAAACAACACATTATTTAAAATGCCGGATTTGACAGATGTGGTGATATCAATGGGAAATAGTATATCTTTGTACCCGTAGAAGTTTACTTGTCTTTTGGCAAGTTCGCCCTGACTTTAGTCGGGGCTTTTTTATACCTTTGCCGAAAACTAAATATTATGGCAGAAGAACAGAAATACGACCACGACTCGATAAATGAGTTGCTAACTTGGACTAAAGAAACGCTCAACAATAAGAGATACCCGCAGGAAGGCTTCCAGCTTGACAAATGCGCAAGAATCTCGGATTGTGGGAAGTACCTTGATTCGATGATATTGGTGATAAACAAGAACTGGGAGAACCCTACGTTTTACCCGACGATTGACCAGTTAAGGTTGTTTAGGGAGAAGATAGAGAAGGCAGCCGAATAAGCTGCCTTCTTTTTAACATCGTTCCTATCCTATTTTGAAAAGTTTTTCAGCTTGTCTTTCCACCATAACATCGGGCATCTTTGCATATATTTGGGTTGTTGCTATATGTTTGTGTCCTAGCATCCTAGAAACAGACTCTATCGAGACATCGTTCAAAATAGCCACAGTCGTAGCGAATGTGTGTCTTGCCTGGTGGAAAAAGACAAGCAAAGAGAGCAACGGAAACGAAAAGAAAGCATAACGCAATTTGTTGGTAATTAACCATTTCTCCATATTCTTCCACATGAGAAAAAAGCAAGAAAGTGGGGATTATTGAAGATGTTCAGTTACCAAACCGTTAGCCGGACTGTTACCGAAAGGAATCAAGGTAACGCGAAGCGGATCAGATAATTTGAAACGACGATATATTACACTGATTGTCATAGTTTTGCATGCAGGAGAACGCTTATAAAACAGGTAAATTTGCCACTAAAATTATGAGCGTATGAAAGTAGAAAAATTCAAGGTTTTGCTCTACCTCAAAAAGAGCGGACTGGACAAGTCGGGCAAAGCCCCGATAATGGGACGTATCACCGTGAACCGGACAATGGCGCAATTCAGCTGCAAACTATCATGTACTCCCGAATTATGGAATCCCCGAGAAAGCCGTCTGAACGGCAAGAGCAAGGAAGCGGTGGAAGTAAATGCCAAAATAGACAAGCTGCTGCTTGACATCAATGCCGCGTTCGATTCTCTTCTTGAACGCAAGAGCGATTTTGACGCCGTTTCCGTCAAGGATGCCTTTCAGGGCAGCATGAACACCCAAATGACCCTGCTGAAGCAATTCCGTAAAATCAATGAGGACCTGTTGGAAAGGGTTGGCATTGACCGCGCGTATGGCACTTACGACAAGTACCGCTATACGCTCATGATATTGGAAGAGTTCGTAAACAAGAAACTGGGTGTCTCCGACATCGCTTTCGGACAATTGACAGAGCGGTTCATTTGGGATTTCCAGGAATTTGTGCTTGACGAGAAGAAACAGGCGGTGGACACTCTGCGGCATTATCTTGCCCTGTTGAAGAAAGTATGCCGGACAGCTTACAAGGAGGGACATTCTGAAAAATACCATTTCTGTAACTTCAAGCTGCCAAAACAGAAAGTGAGTACCCCGAAAGCCTTGACCCATGAAGAGTTCGTCAAAGTCCGTGATCTGGAAATTCCCCCGCAACGTGCGTCCATCGTGGTGACGAGGGACCTATTCCTTTTCGCCTGTTTCACAGGGACATCCTATGCCGATACGGTTTCCATCACCCGGGACAACCTGTCAAGGGATGATATGGGGGCATTGTGGCTGAAATACCGGAGAAAGAAAAACGAGCTTCGCGCCCGTGTGAAGCTGCTGCCGGAAGCCATAGCCCTGATAGAGAAATACAGGGACGACAAGAGGGAGACTCTTTTTCCGAAACAGCTCTATTCCACCTTACGGGGGAACATGAAAATCCTGCGTGTCCTGGCCGGAATAGAATCGGACATTGTCTATCATGCCGGGCGGCACTCGTTTGCAAGCCTGATTACACTTGGTGACGGTGTTCCGATTGAAACCATCAGCAAGATGCTGGGACATAGCAACATCCAGACTACCCAGATCTATGCCCGTGTCACCCCCCGCAAACTGTTTGAGGACATGAACCGGTTCATAGAAGCGACCGGGGACCTGCAACTTGTTTTATAACCGTTAAAATGAATTTTATGAGATCGACATTTTCAATATTGTTCTATATCAACAGAGGAAAGGTAAAAGCCGACGGTACGACCGCCATAATGTGCCGCATTACCATTGACGGGAAAAACTCCGTCATAACTACCGGATTGTATTGTAAACCGGAGGACTGGAGTAGCAAGAAAGGTATGGTAAAGGAAGACAGGACAAACAGGCGGCTGTCCCAATACAGGCAGGATATCCAAAAGAAGTACGGGGAATTGCTGAAAAGAAACGGGGTTGTCAGTGCCGAATTACTGAAAAATGCAATCACCGGCGTGAATGAGCTGCCCGTTCTGCTATTACGGAGCGGAGAGGTTGAAAGGGAAAAATTGAAGATCCGCGCCAAGGAAATCAATTCAAATTCCAGCTACCGGGAATCCAAATCCACACAACTGTTTCTTGAAAAATTCGTCAAATCAAGGGGCATGGAAGACATCGCCATGAATGAAATAACGGAAGAGTTCGGGGAATCGTACAAAATCTTTTTGAAGAAGGTCTGCAATTGCAGCGACAATCGTGTAAACAAATGCCTGTGCTGGCTGAACCGTTTGCTGTACCTGGCAGTGGACAGGGAAATCATCAGGGCCAATCCCATTGAGGATGTGGAATACGAAAAGAAATCACCGCCCAAGTTCCGTTTCTTGACGCGCAATGATTTGAAGAAGATACTTGCGACCCCGATGGCCGATCCCAAAATGGAGCTTGTGCGCAGAATGTTCATTTTCTCGTGCTTCACCGGACTTGCCTACGTTGACATCTACCGGCTTTATCCGCATCATATAGGCATTTCATCGGACGGCAGGAAATATATCCGGGAGAAAAGGGGCAAAACCAATGTGGAAGCGTTTGTGCCGCTACACCCTATTGCAGAAAGAATACTTGCGCTTTACAATACCACGGACTACGGTAAGCCCGTATTCCCTTTGCCAAAACGTGACGGTATCTGGCATGAGATTCATGGGATGGGTGTCGGCTTGGGATTGAAGGAAAACCTTTCATACCATACAGCCAGGCACTCGTTTGGAACCCTCCTGCTGTCATCGGGTATATCCATCGAGAGTATTTCCAAGATGATGGGGCATTCAAATATTAGCAGCACACAGGTTTATGCGAAAGTCACCGATGACAAAATCTCCGAGGATATGGATAAGCTGATGGCAAAAAGAAGTGGGAACGGCACATGTTCACAATAGGACTACCGTTTCGCGGTCGCCCGCTTCCTCGCCGCCCATGGAAGTTAGTACAGACTTCATTGAAAGTGAAAAAGTCGGACGGCAGGCCGTTTCGGGCAGAATCTTCCTCCTTCGGAGCGTATTCTGCCCGAAAACTTTTTCCCTTTCACGTCTGTACAATGGACGCCGACGGCAGCGGAAACAAGCGACCGACGGAAAAGTCGGAACAAAAGAGAAACAGCATACAGTCAGTAGATTGCTACCGGTCCATATGCTGTCCTGAAATTCTACAGGAGGGATATTTTTTGAAAGTTGAATGAAGCGGGCAGGCGGCAAACTGCGCTCCCTCCAGAAAAATCAATCTGTTTTTTTCGACCACTTGCCAATATCCGCCTTTGTCCGGTCCGATGTGCTTTGTCACTTTGTCGGGATTCAGTCCGGCTATCTGCTTTCCTACAGCGTTGTTCGGCAAAAGCTGTTGCGCTTGGTGTGTTGTCTTTAGAAAGCATAGTGATGATTTTCTCCCTACTTTTTATTTCTTCTTCTCTTTTGTCGATTTCTCCTTACTTCTTGAGTTTTTCATATAGTTTCTCTCCATTGTTGTAAATGACATCCAAAAGTTCGTTTGCAAGTTTGATGTCTGCAATTTTTATAATACTATCTTCTTCTGTTGGATAGCCAAGAATATTGGCGCTGTCGTACCAAATAGTAGATTTGTCTATGACACATGAGCATAACGATAATTTTGGTACGATTTTTATGAATAATCCTTGGCTTTTGAGAAAATCTCAAAACTATCAATACTTCTAAAAATAGTCCAAACAAGCCGATGGATTTATTTTTTTGTTGCGTATTTCGTAATTTTATTACGAAAATATGGATTATAATTTATTATATGGGATTTTATTTATACCTTTGTGCTATATAACAGATAAATATAACAATTATGATAGCAGAGTTCAGCATTGAGAATTTTTTCTCCATTAAATCGGCTCAGAAAATCAGTTTTGAGCCATCAGTAGATACTTTTATGTCTGATGAATATTCGTATGAAGTTAAAGAAGGGGTAAGATTGCTGAAAGTGGGCATCATCTATGGTGCCAATGCTTCTGGAAAAACAAACATATTGAATGCCATCGAATTCTTCAAGATATTGGTTTTGAGAATGCCTAAAGACCGTAATGAGAAAACAGGGGTGGTTCCTTTCATGCTGGACGATATTTCGAGAAATGAAACGACAAAGTTGTCTATGGCGTTCTATATCAATCAATCGAAGTATATCCTTAGTTTTGAGTTGGATGCCAAGCATATCTATTCCGAGACATTGATTGTTTATGATTCAATTCGCCCTACCAAGCTGTATAACCGAAGTTATGATGATTCAACGGATTCCACGACCATCGACTTTGGCGTAAATCTAAAAATGACAAAGAAAAGCCAAGATGTGATTTCCGGAAATACTATCAATAATTGCAGTGTGCTTGCTGCATTTGGCAAAAGCAATGTGGAACGCACTAAGCTGAATGATGTGTACGACTATTTTGCCAAACAAGTAAAGGATGTGTTGGCTCCCGGTATGCTGCTTTCGGGATATGTCAAATCAAGATTGGATAAAGACGAAACAGGAGATTTGAAGAAATTCATTTTAAACTTCCTGAAAGCGTCCGATTTCAACATAGAAGATGTTGTATTGCACGAAGAGGAAGAACTGATTACTCCTGAATTGGAACAATTAATTCAGAATGCCCCTATTGATAAAGATGCAAAGGCAGAAATGCTAAGAAAGGGCAAAATTACAAATACGGAACTGACCTTCAAGCATAAAGTAGGCGATAAAGTCTATGATTTGTCGGAAGAATACGAATCCAATGGCACCATGAGGTTCCTGGGAATGGCGGTGATACTGAATTTTCTGTTAAAGACCAATCGATTTGTGTCTATTGATGAAGTGGAAACAAGCATTCACTATGAGCTGTTAGCTTATTTCATAAAAGTATTCTTGGCGAACAGTAACAGAACATCCCAAATGCTCCTAACAACGCACGACATCAATCTTCTCAACGAGGATTTCATTCGCCGTGATACGATATGGTTCACTGATAAAGACGAACTTGGCGAAACAAAAATAGTGCGTCTTTCTTCTCTTGGACTGCACAAGAATCTATCTCCGTATAATGCCTACAAGCAAGGAAAATTGGTAAAGTTGCCGTTCTTGGGTAGCCAGTATATTAACCTAAACGACTAATGATATGGGGCGGATAGTAACAAAGAGTATCGCCATTATTGGCGAGGGAGAAACAGAATGGTTCTATTTCGATTCTCTGAGGATTGCGTGTCGCTATCCCTTCAAGGTCGCTCCTGATTTTCCACAGCACAGTGACATCAATCATATTCTGAAACTGATAGAGTCCTATTTGAACAAGCAATATGATTATATCGTATGCTTGTTTGATATGGACAGGCTATATAAATATTCTTCTGAAATGCAACTGTATCAGCGAGCAAAGAAGGAGTATGGCAAGAAGAAGTATGTAGGAAAGGTGATGTTCGTAGAAACGAATCCTTGCACGGAATTTTGGTTTCTACTGCATTTCTTGCCTAATGTGGTTTGTCGGCGATATGATAGTTACGAACAACTGCTTCCCGAATTGCAGAAATATATGCCTGGCTATGAAAAGACAAAACGATATTTCATACGCACCAACCTCTATAAATACTTGACAGAGAATGGAGACTTGGAACGGGCAATGTCAAATTCAGAAAAGTTGTGCAAACTCTGCAAGGAATCACCGGAGGATTTGAAGGCGTACTCGGAGGTACATAAGGTGATGAGGTTGCTCAACGAAATATAGTTTTAGACAAAAAGTAAGTAACATATGAAAATACAATCAGTTCATATCAGAAATTATCGGAAATTGAAGAATTGTCATATAGACTTTGGCGAGAAGAAAACAGTTTTAGTTGGTGCTAACAACAGTGGTAAAACCTCGGCTATCAGTGCTATTGTTTGGTTCCTTAAGAACACAGAGAGATTCACTCTAAAGGAGTTCACCGTAACTAATTGGGCCTTAATTAATACAATAGGCGAAAAATGGTTGGAAAAGGATTCTGTAGATGACGCATTATTGAGTTCCCATCAATGGGATAACATCGTACCATCAATGGATGTCTGGATAAATGTAGAAAATGGGGAACAGTATCGAGTGAATCACTTGATACCATCACTTAGCACTTGGGATGGTAAAAAAGTAGGGGTTCGAGGGCAATATGTCCCTAAAGATGTTACAAAACTCTACACTGCTTACAAAGAAGCAAAGACAAAAGCGAGATCTTTAGAAGCTACTGAGGAATGGAAGGAGGCAGACTCTCCAGAATTATATCCCAAAAATTTATGCGACTTTTTGGGTAAAGGCTCAAACCTTAGAGAGTATTTCGATGTGAAATACTACATCATAGATCCAGCTCTTGATCCTGATGACGAAGACGAAGTGCAAACAACGCCAGACAATGAGCTGGGCTATAATCCACTTGACGGACTAATCAAAGTGGATACTATACTGGCATCAAGAGATTTTTCTGATCCGGAAGGACAAACAGATAGTGAGATAGATACGTTGTCAAAACAGTTCCAACAGTACTATAAGAGCAGTGGTCAAGAAGATGAGGAGCTGACTTGTGAAGGGTTGAAACTCCTTGGAGGTATCGTAACAGCGAACAAAACATACGATGAAAAATTAAGAAAGACTTTTGAGGTTCCTGTTGGCGAATTGAAGAACATCAATTACCCTGGCTTCCAGAATCCAGAGATAAAAATACGAAGTAAGATTCAGATTGAGGAATCCATAAAACATGACTCAGCAGTTCAATTCGCTATTCAAGGTATGGAGGAATTGGTACTTCCTGAGAAGTACAATGGGCTTGGTTATAGAAATCTCATCTCTATTTATTTGAAATTGATTGACTTCAGAGAAAAGTGGCTGAAGGAATTAAGTGAAGGAAAGAATATTGAACCTATTCATTTAGTGTTTGTAGAAGAACCAGAAGCGCATCTACATGCCCAAGCACAACAGGTATTTGTAAAGAAAGCTTTTGAAGCCTTGTGCAACAACAAACTAATTGAAGAAAATCCTTGGCTAAGTACACAACTTGTGTTAAGTACACATTCAAATCATGTTGTCAACGAACTTGACTTGAACTGTATGCGCTACTTCAAACGAGTGATAGATGTTGGCGAAAAGATACCTGTTTCAAAAGTTGTGAACTTATCTAGTACATTCGGAACAGACGATGAAACAAAGCAATTTGTAACGAGATATATACGTTTAACTCACTGCGATATATTCTTTTCGGATGCTGTTGTTTTGGTTGAAGGTCCTGCGGAAAAGATACTTGTTCCCAGCTTTCTCGTAAAAGCCGGATTAGATTCTTATTATATATCTGTTATAGAGGTGAACGGCCGCCATGCACATAGTTTCCGTAAACTAATTGAAAAAATTGGAATTGCAGCCTTGATTGTGACGGATATAGATGCGACTGACACAAAAGTAGGAGAAGACGGAAAAGAAATACATCCATCCGTGATTACAGCCAAAGGAAATGGTTATAAGACAGGTAATCCTTCCATTAAAAGCTGGCTTTCAGGAAAAGAACAAATAGACGATTTGTTGGCACTGGATGAAAAAGAAAAACTTGTAAATAATGTAAGAATAGCATTCCAAACACCAGTAAACGTCAAGTGGGATAAGAATAAAGATGAATTGACAGAAGTATGTCCCTATACATTTGAAGATGCATTGATATTTACTAATCTTGAATTATTCCGACGGGAAGGGTTAAAGAAAATGGGTGCTATTACCACAATAGCGAATCTGTTGAAACATAGTAATTCTGCCAATGAATTACAAAATAAGATATTTAAAAAATTGGAAAGCAAAAGTGGTTTTCAGAAGGCTGATTTTGCTATTTCTCTGCTTTATAAAGACGATTTTGTCGATTTAGTTGCCCCAGTATATATTCAGGAAGGGCTTGAATGGATGAAGTCATATTTGGATTCTAATGGGAACAGAAATGGAGAATAATATAGATTTTCAAGTAGATGAGACACTAGAAAAGTGTATTCTTTCAACACCGCGTAAAAGTTTCTTTCTTTTTGCTGGAGCTGGTTCAGGAAAGACTTACTCTTTGGTTCTTCTTTTGAAAAAAATACGTAATAGTATTGGTAAAGAACTTCTGTTGCAAGGAAAGAATGTAGCTGTTATTACTTTTACGAATGCTGCGACAGACGAAATTATCAATCGTTTGGATTATAGTTCCATTTTTCAGATATCAACGATTCATAGTTTTGTCTGGGATGTTATCAAATACTATCAAACAGATATTAAGAGGCTATATTTGCAATATATTATCGAAGACATAGAAGCGTTGAACAAGAAGATAGATGAAACAAAAAACAAGACAACAAAAACTTATTTTTCCAATGTAGAAAAGTTTAATCATCAGAAAGAACGATTAGCAAAAGCACAGACGATAGAAAAGTTCGTGTATAATTCTAATGGCAGTAATCCTGAGTATAATGCATTGAAGCATACTGAGGTTATTAAAATATCAGCTCAAATGATTATTGAGAACAAAATGTTACAGCGAATCATTGCACAACAATATCCGATACTATTGATTGATGAGAGTCAAGACACGAAGAAAGAACTAATTGATGCTTTCTTTGAAATTCAAAGGAATTTTGCTAATATTTTTACCTTAGGTTTACTTGGAGATCAGAAACAGCGAATTTATGCTGACGGGAAAGAGAACATAGAAGGTTTCATTCCTGCTGGTTGGGAGAAGCCGATAAAGAAGATGAATTATCGCAGTGCTAAGCGAATAATCCAGTTGGCAAACATTATTGGTAAGGATATTGATCTTCATGCGGAACAAAGTCCGCGTGAAGACGCTAATAATGGTTTTGTTAGGCTTTTTGTCGTGCAACAACGTGATGGTCTAAATAAAGATGAAATAGAACAAAACGTGATGAGGATTATGAGTGAGCAAACCAAAGATGAAAAATGGACGGCCATAGGTGCTGAAGTAAAAGTCCTGACATTGGAACACATGATGGCCGCACGAAGATTAGGGTTTTCTAGTTTTTTTGCTCCATTTTATAAAGTTTCAAAATATCAAATGACCTTCCTTCAAGGTTCTGTCTCAGAAATAGAATTTTTCACTAAGGAAGTGCTTCCTATTGCAAACTCCATGAAAGAAGATGGACGGATTGCTTTAGAAATTTTGAAAGAATACTCGCCATTATTGAGCAGACAGAATACAGAGAAGCCATATGAACTTTATTTGAAATGCAGAGAAGAAGCTATAAAGGTTGCTAATTTTGTAAATAAGAATAGTACTATCCGTGTCGTAGTAGATGAAATTATAAAATCTCAGCTATTAACTGTACCGGATGTTGTAAGACAAGCGTGTATGTTAAAACCATCAGACATAGAAGATGATAGCGTAGAAGAAGAACTACGTGCTTGGGTGGAAGTAATGGATCTGCCAATCGACATGGTACGCCGCTATGATGATTATGTGAACCACCGTTCACAATTTGATACACATCAAGGGGTTAAAGGTCTTGAATTTGAACGAGTAATAGTTATTATAGATGATTCTGAAGCGAAAGGATTCTTGTTTAGTTATGACAAACTGTTTGGTATTAAGGATTTATCTGAAGCAGATTTAAAAAATAAAGATAATGGCAAGGAAACCTCCATTGAACGTACTCAAAGATTATTTTATGTTACATGTACCAGAGCAAAGAGCTCATTAGCTGTTGTGATGTATACAAATAATCCAGAGGGGGTAAAAACTGAAGCTATCAGAAAAGGATGGTTTGAAGAAAATGAAATTGTTGTAATGTAATATACCGATATTACCCAATATACATTAAGGAGGCTGTGGGTAGTGTAAACAGAACTGTATTAAGCTCAATTTTGTTCGGTCGTTATTGGAACAATATGATAAAACAGATGAAGCATTGCAAAAACTGGAAAACAGTAAAAAAGATACCGGTGCATGTTTTGAAATTATTTCAGAACGTTTTACTTCATGCGCTTTGCCATTACCTAAGGATTTTGCAGCTATATCAATTAAAAATCAGAAAGAATTGGAGGTTGTTACAGCAGAATATTCCAATGTACAACAACAGCTGATTCAGCATGAGAAAAAGATTGCAACAGCCAAATCCTCTTATGAGAAGCTGTTAAAACAACATGAGAAGTTTCAAGAAAACTTCAAAAAGAAATCCACCAAAATTGAGAATCAAATAAATGAATTGTTGGATTCTATTAAAAAGTTGGATGCCGAGAATAGTAATCTTAGATCACAAAGGACTAAGTTGGAAGCAGATATAGCCAGCCTCCAAAAACAACTTGCCGGAATTATCGTTTGTCCTAAATGTCAACATGAATTCACATTGGCTAATGATATAGATATAAACGAGGTTAAACTAAGATTGCAAGACCGAAATGGAGAGACACAAGACATTCTCCAAAATATTGAGGCTAATGAAAAACGCATTTCAGATATTACAACAAAAGGACGCGAAGCTCGTAAAGAACAGGATGAATTGAATCGTAGTAAAATAGAATGGTCGAATAAGATTACCGAGACTTGTACGGCATTGGATGAATTATCACGTAATACGTCTTATTTAACCAATAAAATGCAAACCCTCCAGCATCAAATGAATACCCTTCAGAAATCCATTGATGATGCGCGTACTAATTTATTTGATGATTCTTATGCAATATTAGATGAAGCTATTAGAAAGCAAGAATACGAAGCAAAGCAGGCAGAGTTGAATATTAACAATGCTAATGGAGCTATTCAGTCATACGAAGAATCTATTCGTGACATCGAAAACTCTTCCGAAACTGACATGATAGAATCTCTCAAAAACAACAAGAAAAAATATGAGAAAGAATTGGTATTAGCCATTTCTGAAAAAGAAACTATTGAACGGAAATTAAATTCATATAAAGAGCAAGAAGCAACCTTTATTGAATTTAAAACCCATCTGGCTAATACTAAAATTGATGCTCTTAGTCACATAACTAACGAGTTTCTGGAAGCCATTGGTAGTGACATTCGTATTGCATTTTCCGGTTTTACAGTCTTAAAAAGCGGAAAAATCAGAGATAAGATTTCCATTTCTCTTATTCGCGATGGTGTAGATTGTGGCTCTTTTGATAAATTTTCAGAAGGTGAAAAAGCAAGAGTTAATCTAGCTAATATTTTGGCAATGCACAAACTTACCAATGTAAATTGCGATGACGATAAAGGACTAGATCTCCTGATACTTGATGAAATATTAGAAGCCACTGACGAACAAGGGCTTTCCAACATTTTTGATGCCCTCAATCAATTACAGATTACATCTTTGGTAGTCAGTCATGGAAATATAGCTGAAGGCTACCCATACAAGACTGTAGTCAATAAACTTAATGGCGTTTCATACATAGAATGATTAACGAATCAAAAAACATTAAAAATGAGTCAATAAATCAAATTACACGTGATAATGTGCTTGCATTAGATATAGCAGAGCACTGTGGATATTACTCAACCCATGAATCGGGAACATGGAATTTTACCCAAAGAAAAGGCAAAAATGCGACCGAGCAACATAAAATGTTTTATGACACACTGGTTGAATTTATCCAAAAATACAACATCAAATTGATTATCGCTGAAGATGTATGCGTTTCAAAGCATTTCATTGCAGCGCGAAAACTATCCGAATTTAGAGGCATATTATATCTGATATGCGCCCAGCTTGGACTCCCGAAACCAAAATTCATAAACGTTAGCACAGTAAAAAAATGGGCTACCGGTGACGGAAAAGCTGACAAAAAGAAGATGATTGAATATTGCATCAAACGATGGAATATTACACCAGTCGATGACAACATGGCTGATGCAACCCACATCTTCAAATATTATGTAAGAATATACAAACTTTAGACAGAAAATGAGTTACGCAAGAAACATAAGGCGTAGGCAACAAAGAGAAGGCCAGCCCCATTTAATGATGCTAGGAAGCTTGCTAGGAGATTTTTACGAATTCCTTAGTAAACAACCCCAGCCAACAGACAACGAGGTAAGAAGTAATTTTATCTCTAGTAATAATAAGTGGAAGAAGTATTGTAAAGTCCACAAATTGATGAACTCGGATCACTTGTTTGTGCTCAATGTTCAAGAGGCGTGGAAGAGACATACTCAGCAGTTACCACAGAACCCATAATAATAAGTGATGAAGTAGCTGCACGGCGAAAAGCCCTATTTGATAAATACGTAACACCGTACAACCGAATGATATACAAGTTATGTATGCGCTATACTTTTAATCCTTCTGACATAGAAGACAATTACATAGAAGTGCTTACCAACATGTATAAATATATCGAGACATATAATCCAGAGCGTTCTGTACAAACATGGCTCCATATTGTAACCAAACGATGTGTTTTTGATTTGGATCAACGTAAAAAAAGGCATCAAGACATGTTGAGTGATGATAACGATGTGGAAACATTTTCTTCCAGTGAATCTATTGTAGATTTTGACGAAGTAAGCTCTAACGTAATGGGTATTGACAATTATCAAGAGTTATACAGTGATGATGTTTTAGCTGCATTAAAACAGTTGAAACCACAATACAGAAGCGCACTTTTGTATCAACAGGCAGGATATAAACTCAAAGAAATTGCCGAAATCGAATATCGGAACGGTGCCTTAGAATCTCGCAATATCGAAACTGTCAAAAGTCGATTATTCTTGGCGCGTCAACAACTTCAACAACTATTGACTCGTGATGGAAAAAGAAGAACGACTGACGAAACAGATTAAGACAGTATATACAGAAATAGCCAAGCGTTTGGTAGCCCCCTCCTTCTCATTCCCAGAGGGAGGGCAAGCCAAACGCCAACTATCCAAATTTATTGTCAACTTTACTCAAATTTGTGGTGGAGAATTTAATACTTCACGACTTGTAGACTATTGCGTATTCCAGCTTCATAAAAACAGGAATGCCCAATATCAACGTACATTAGCTCCAAAAACATTTGGGACTACCGCTCTTCAAAAATATCTATCAATGTCTTCCAAATCCAAGCAATATCTGGAAGACCAATGGTTATCTGAAGCCAATCTAACCAGAACTAGTATAAACAAACAAGATACAGAGCATACAGAATCAGCTGAAACATTATCAATATCCATTTCACAAATATCATCCAAGCTAGACTCTCTATACCAAAGGGTTAATGAACTTAGCAAATCATCAGGAAAGACTATAGAACTAAATTGGTGGGATTTACATAAAGATAAGATTTATCTATCGGCAATAATTACAATGCTAATAACAATATTTCTTGTTAAAATCAAAAAATCATATCATTTATAACAACCACCTCTATAGCAAAAGACTATTCTTGATAAAACATTAAGAAGTTATGGATTTACATATTAAAGATAGATTGCTTATTCCTTCTATTTTTCCAGAACGGGGAAATTTTATGGATTTTAATTTGAAAAAGTCTATCGCCCGAAAAATTGCTATTTCAGAGCAAGACAGAAAGGACTATGAAATAGTCGAAAAAAAGGAAGAAAAGCGAATTGAATGGAACGTTCAAAAAGACGCAGAAACCCCATTAGTGGTAGAATTTTCTAAAGAAGAACTGGATTATATGCGTAGGTCTTGTGAAGCTATTGCAGAACAACAAATGCCAGATGAAATGTGGGCTGTAGTTGAACGCATCTATAACGAAGCACAAAATTGATTTCTTACTTCTTTACTCACAATCATATCTTCCATACGAATGGGAATCTGTCTTACTGTACGGATTCCCATTTTTTGTTTTAAATTAACAATATGGCTGTAGGATTAAAAGCACCAAACATAAAAATTGATTTCAAGCCATCTCCCAAACAATATGAATTATGGAAATTACTTCAACCCGACTATTGCCCTCATTGTGGAGGGCATATATCACAAAAAATGGTCGGACATGATATTAAAGGAAACCCACAATATAAACCATATTGCACATCATGCGGCTCTGAGAATCTACCACAACTTATTTTAGGAGGCGGTGCAGCCGGAGGTGGAAAATCTTATTTAGGAAGCTGCTGGCTTGTCAGTAGCTGTATGAGATTTCCAGATATACGTGCCGTTGTAGCTCGTAAAACCTTAAAGAGCTTGAAAGGTTCTACTTGGAATACCATAAAGAAAGTATGTAAGGAATGGGGGCTAAAAGAAGGGGTGAATTACAAAATAAACAATCTGGATGGGATATTGACATTTTGGAATGATTCAGTCATCATCATGCAAGAAATGGTTGACTTACCTTCAGATCCAAACTTTGAACGTTTCGGGTCTTCAGAATATACTATTGCATTCATAGATGAGGTATCAGAGATTTCAGAAAGAGCTATTGAGGTATTATTTTCTCGTCTTCGTTGGCGCACAGCAGAAACATTTAAAACTGCTAGAATGATGATGTCAACCAACCCTTGCATCAATTGGGTACGTTCGCGTTTTGTTCAAGACGATGAAGGAAATCCTGTATTATGCAAAGAAGGCGAAGCATACGTACCATTCTCTGTTTTTGATAATCCGGATATTCAGTTTGTACAGACCTATGTTGCAGCATTAAACAAAATTACAGATCGAGCAACACGAGAAAGGCTTTTATATGGAAACTGGGATTTTGTTGACTCAAATCTTATGGCTGCATATTGGAATTTTGATGGCGAAAAACATCTTATTGAACGGTTAAGGGAAAAAGTTTATGATCCGATGAAACCGATCATATCAGGATGGGACTTTAATGTCGCTCCATATATGAGTGAGATGGAGTTGCAGATTAATTATGAGAAGAAAGAAATATATCTGCTGGAAGAAAACTTAGGTAAACCAGAGAACAAAGAAAACAATACCCCCAAATTATCTCAAAAAATAAGAGACAAACACCTCCAGAATCAGCATATAGGCGGAATAATTATAACAGGAGACCCAGCAGGATTAGCACGTAGCACGCAAACAGAAGAAGGTGTCAACAACTATACTATTATAGTGGACAATATGAAAAACAATGTGCTAAGGCCACGTATAAAATTGCTTCAGAAACAGCCGCCACAAAGTACCCGGTTGGAGTTTGTCAACGCTATATTAAACGGGTTTGACGGTTGGAAATTCATGGCAGACCTACGGTGTCGTAAATTTACTGAAGATATGATATATCAGCAGAAGAACTCTGACGGCACCAAATCCAAGAAAAAAGTATTAAATCCCAAAACCGGTGGAAAAGAAGAAAAATATGGGCACTTATCGGACATCTTGGATTATGTATTGGTATTGTTTCTCTGTGACTCATGGAGACGGTTCCAAAATCAAAAGACAACAATTGAAACATATACAGCACCAGTCTATAACACTTTTGAATATTAATTATGTATAGAAGGTTTTTAAACAAAAACGATTATCTGGGTATTATTACAGAGGATGCTCTATCGCAACTTACACGTGGAAAGGATATTTGTTTTGTGCAGGCAGAACAAGCCGCTGAAGCATCAATAATGGATTACCTTACTGAAAATTACGAGATTGAACGCGAACTAAATCGAGGTAAATTCATCTTTGAATATGATCGAAGAGTCAGCTATCCTATAGGATGTCATTTTTACTTTGACGGAAAAATATGCGAGGTAATTCAAGCTATCAATGGTTACAAAGCTCCTTGTCCTATTTCTTATTGGCACGAAACAGAAGAGATACTTGACCTAGAAAAAATAGAGCAATATAGCCAGATGAAAAACTATCGTCCCGGAGATGTGACAAAGTTCTTAGGAAGGACATATATATGTGACATCGCCAATGGCGTAGACTTCAACGATATTCGTATTCCGGAAGTTAATGCCTGGGAAATGGTTGATACATACAAGTGGGACACCGTTCCATACAATGAATGGGAAGTTGTAGAATATGAAGGCAAATTCTTCACCTTGCTAACAATGGATAATTATGACTGTCTAGTCAATCCAATGGAATCTGACTGCTGGGGGATGATTGGAGAATATGATCCTTCACTCAATTCTTATGAATTGTCAGAACACGAATATGTAGAATATAAAGGAAAAATTTATTATCCTATAATCAACCCCAATGCTGATGTACCGGAACTGGAAAGGAATATCAGATACCATGACCCAAGAAACTATAACTTGAAACGCCACATGGTTCAACTGTCATTATACGAGTTGCACAAACTGATTTCTCCGAACAATATCAGCACTGTACGAATAGATGACTACGACCATTCTATGCAATGGTTAAAAGACGCTTCCAGGCTAAAATTAAATCCTCAAATTCCGAGAAAAATTGATAACAAGAAAGAGCCTCTTACAGACTGGCAGATGGCAACCTTTCAAACATCTTATGACCCATATCAAAACCCTTGGCATGTATGAAATGGTTTTAATATGATAGCATCATCTCAAAATTAAAAATTAACCTCAAAAATTACATGGATCTTCTAAAAAGAATTAGGCAGAAAATAGATGAATTCTGCTTTAACCACATGAGAATGGACGGTGCCCAGCATCTGATTGCCGGTATCTTGATTTATGATGTACTCAAATACCTTATACCTGTTTGGAGTGCCATATTAATCACTCTGATTATACTTGTCGCCAAAGAAGTTGTTTTAGACAAATGGGTAAAGAAAGGGGCGGCAGATTGGCATGACATAATCTGGGGAGCCATAGGGCTTCTGTTAGGAGTGCTGTAAATACTACTATTAAACTTAACGATACGGTGGGTAATAGTAATATTATTCACCGTATTCTTGTTAATGCTGCTGTAGATACTAAACTTTGTGTTAAAAGTAGTGCTGATAAAGATGATTTTAATGATGCTGAAAAAAAAAGTAAAACTAATGTTGTATCTTTGTCTCGTAAAAACAATTGATTTATGGCAGTTTATATCAAACCAATACCAACATTAACCGGCAAAGTCGCAGAAAAATTTGAAAAGATTGCCCGCGAGAATGAGAAAAAACGAGGGACCGTTGATTTTTCGCGTGAAGTAGAAATGACCAAAAGAATTTTGGAAAAATCAAACCTTCGTAAATTCAAATAGTGGGTACATTTATCGAAGATAATTGCGAATTTGTTGAATGGAGCAGACCTCTAATAGAGAACTGTTCTGATTTTTCATGCACTCACGATAAGGATATTGAAAATTTCTTCAAAAATGATTTTGAAAATTACAACAATCAATTACTTGGTAAATCATACGGTTTCGTCAAGGCTAACACTTCTTTAGAATTAGTTGCAGCATTTACCGTATCCAATTCAATGTTACCCGTTTCGTCCTTACCTAAAAATATAAAAAACAAAATAAATCGCCCAATACCCAATATTAAACGCAACTCTCAATATCCAGCTGTATTAGTTGGACAATTAGCTGTATTTGATTCCTTTGCCGGAAAACATATTGGTGATGAAATCTTGTCTTTTATAAAAGGTTGGTTTATTGATCCATTAAATAAGACTGGATGCCGTTATATTATTGTTGATGCCGCCAATCATCAAAAAGTGATAGATTTTTATCAGCGTAATGGATTCAAATTTATATTTGAAAATATTGCAGATGAAATAGAATACATGAAACTGGACCTAGAACCAGAGTATAAACGTACTCGTTTAATGTATTTTGATTTGATTATCCTAAAATCATAATTTGTTTTCTTCTAACAAAGAAAAATACCCCGGTCACTTAGGGTGAATACCATGTGTCAAAACAGTAATCTGGGCTTTTACCTAGGGATATTCAGTAAATGTTCCTCTTTCTAAAAAATCAAGAGAAAAGCTCACGTAAAGCAAAGCTTTTCTCTTGATTTTTTCGTTCAACTCTCTCTGTCTTCTATCTTTTTTGTAGAATATTGTTTACATATTCTTGCTTTTTCCTTCCCACCCATGCATTATGTACATG
>CEAG01007683.1_pt1 | contig 45600 bp, 34 predicted proteins | sample 554891 | NCBI WGS metagenome assembly CEAG01 (sample SAMEA3182116, study PRJEB8094) | gut metagenome | biome: human; feature: gut; material: Stool; isolation source: human stools | place: Canada | collected 2014-02-25
CCAGGACTGAATCTGAAATCATGAAATAATCCCCTATTTGTAGGAGTATTTTCTTTTTTTGATGTATATTTGTACGTTGTAGATATGGCTTGTTGCATTGTAACTCTTAATGATGTGGTGTCTTTAAAGTTACTAAAAAGCAAACATATCTACAACTTTTTATAGGATTAAGAAAGAAGAAGAGGAAAACCGTCGAAATAAAAAAGAGATTACCACCAAATTTGACGAAGAACCTTGAAAAATATAAAAACATCTGCCACCTGCAACAAAACGCGTGTAACATGCTAGTTGATAAACAGTTGGAGCGTTGCAGATACCTGCGGCAGATGCGTTGCAGATACTTTATCTGCAACGCGTTATATAATCAAAGAAAAAGCCTTGATTCCTTTGTACAAAGCTATGGGAATAATTGGAGTGTCTCTACGGAGAAATTGTGGTGTCTCTAGGGGGAAACGACAGTATCCTTACGTAGAAACTGTAGTGTCCTGCCTTAGAAACGCTCGTTTCCTACGGTGGAAACTGCAATTTCCCGCCTCGAAACAGGAATTCAGCTGTTGGAGAAAAATGATTCATATTAAACCTCCCAACACTTCCACCCTTTGTTGGCACAGATATACACAATGTACGAACGAACATGGTAATTGGGGAATTTCCTTTTTGTATCTGCGGCATAACCTTTCACTTGCTCTACGTGTTCTGCCAGCGGTTCGGTGAGCGCAAGCATGCGGTCGGCATCTTTGGAACGATAGTATTTGAATTCCACCACGCGGTCGTCCGTGTAATAATCCGTGCCGGGGATGCCGGTCATTTCAAAATCCGAACGACCGACGGAGTTATTTTGTTCGATGGCAAAAGTGTAACAATGGCTCAAATAGCGGGAGACAAGCTCGTAGAAAGAACAACGGATAAAGTTCTCGTTGATCTTATCGAAAACCTGTGCGGGGAATTGTCCCAGATATTGCTCGAAATAGTTCTGCACAAGGGGTTCAAAACTACGGTTGGAATCATAAAGTTCATAAACCGGGACGTAGCGACTGGCGTTACCTTCGATCTTGTTCAGTTGGTTGTAATAATCCATGTAGATGCTGCGCATGGTCATGTTGGGGAGCACCATGCGGTATGCACTCTTCAGGGTAGTCATACCTAAGTAGAACAGGCTGACGGGATAGAATTCTTTCTCGAAGAACTTCTTCTTGTTGAACTTACTGGATAAATCGCTGACGTTGTAGGACAGTTCATCGTCTATCACCAGGGCATCGAGCATCTCTTTGGCATTAGTAAGCGAAAGAGTTAAGCGGCGAATCCAGTTGATGTCCGTACGCAGGTTCTCATCGATCAGTTCGGGCGGAATGCTTCCGGCATTAGCGGCAAATTTCTTAAGGAAATAAGTTAGGATAGTGGAGTTAAAAAGACGTTCGCCGACGGGGCTGAAACGATAACCGTCATAGTTGCTCACAATCAGCTGCCAGATTTCCTCGAAACGTTCTTCGCTTGCATCGGGAGTATATTTATCAAGTACATAACGCAGGTATGTCTTCGTTTCTTCATAGGTGAAACCGAGCATATTGAGGAAAGACGGTTCCAAGGTAAGAATTTCCGCAATGTTATAGCCGCTAGTCAAATCGTCCATGGTGACAGGCAATACACCTGTGCAGAAACAGGTACGGATAGTACCTTCGCCTATGCCTTTTTTAATCACTTTAAAAAAGGTACGAAGGAAACTGTCGCTGGTGGTTACCTTTTCATAAAGCGGATCGTTATAGGAAGTAAGCAGTTGGTTGGTGAAGTTATCATATTCGTCAATCAATATATATACTTTAGGCAATCCACGTGAACTGGCATAACCCAAAAGTTCCTCCAACATCTGCGCAGCATTTCCCCTAGTTGTAAACTGAAAATCCCCAAACAGGTCACGGTTGTGTTCTAACGTTACCTCTACTGGTATACAGTTGAGTTTATTAAAGTTCTGTGCCAGTCCTTCCATATCATTCGCCATCACCATAGCCGAGAAGTCATAACGAATCACCATATATTGATTATGCTCTTTCGTAGGATGTTCGCCAATCCAGGTGCCACCGAAGAGTTCTTCAAAACGATTCGCCTTTGTACGGTCGTAGTAGTGAGCCAGCATGGAGATAAGCAGACTTTTCCCGAAACGGCGGGGACGGAGAAAAACAGGAGCTTTATAGTCTTCAAGCCCCGGAATGTAATTTGTCTTATCGACATAATAAAAGCCACGTTCACGCATTTCTGCGAAGTCGGCCACTGCGTATGGAATCGTTATTCTTGCCATAATCGTTAATCTTTTCTTTCGGTAGAGACAAAAGTACTAATAAATTAGTACTATAAAAAAGATTATGCGAAAAAGATCAAAGTTATGCACTTATCATGTATAGCCCTATACACGAAGGCTGCACAACTCTATACATGATGCGTGCGTAGAGCTGTGCAGCCTCTCTGCATAAGCCGGGGCAAAGTTTCACCCCCGGCTAAGAACATTTTATTCCGAAGGATCGGGAGCCTCTCCTCCTCCACCGCCTTCACCACCGGAGCCGCCTCCTGTTTCGGGTTTCGTACCGACGTAGAAAGTAGCGATAGCAGTGCGTGGCGTTTTCAGGAGCGTGCTGCCTGCATATTGCGTCGTGATGGTGAGGGTGTATTCGCCATCCGCCAGCCCGGCAGGAACGATGAATGTGAGTTGTGACGGATTGTTGACAGCCAGCATATTGAGATCGACAGGCGTGGTTTGTTCTTTGCTGTCGGTGATGGTGATGCCGACAGAAGAATCCGTACCTGCGATTTTCAGCATACGGCCGTTGACCGTGAACGGACGACCGGCGATGGCGGTGGCAGGCGAGAATCCGGCAACGTACATCACGCTTTGGCGTTCGCCCAGAATGCTGACAGAGGTTTGGGCGATAGCTTCACGCAACTCTTTATCTTGGGTGAAGGAGACGTAGACGGAGTTCTTTTCGGGATTCCATTTTCCGCCATCGATAACACCGCGGAGTTGCGCTACGGCGTGGTAAAGACCGGTGTTGACACTATATCCGCTAAGGATAAGATCGCCTACCACACGGTTGTAGAGCTTCACGACGTGCTCGATGGTTTCGGGACGGAGCCCGGTGTCTTCCTTGTGCATCTCATCGAGGATGTCCTGCAACGAAAGATTACCGGACGATTCGAGCTGACCGATCTTATCGTCTTTGTTGTCGACGGTTACAGTGTTGTCGACTAACCAGATTTTCAATACATTCTTCATGATTCAATTTATTAGTAAAGAAATTATTTAATTGTGTTCAACTATGGTAAACAATAGACTATGGACATATTCGTCAAAAGCCAGCCCAAAATGACAGATAATTGTTTGACAATTCATTCTGATGTACTATTTATTGGCAAAATAATAATAACCGCCGGAAAAAGCTTTATGGATTCTCAATACGGAGAATCCATACCTTAAACTATTACCAGTCTTTACGGAAATAAGTATTATTAGCATCATTCCCAATAGCACCGGATTCACGAGAACATCTAATCAAATTAGTTTCCCCATTAGGATCATATAAAAGCCACATATCATCCATAGGAGCCTGTGTGAGATGTTCCGAACCTCTCGGATTATCTGGAATATCATAGGCTATATATCCATGACTTTCGCTAAAAATTACACAGCCTGGCGGAATAATACCAGTACCTTCCATATCTATTATAAAATTGTAATAAGCTTCGTCTTCGTAAGTAGCAACTAATGACTGGGTAAAATCCTGAGTAAAACACACAAAACGTTCTTTTTTCAACCCTGCAAATGGTTTTCGTCCACAAATCATCCATTCAGCTTCAGGCACTTCATATTCAGTCCAGAAAGGAATGGAATATTGATTGAGATATCCATTATACGCATAATCAATGTATCTTCCCACTTCGATGCCACCGCTCTTTTCTTTATCATAAAAAGTAGCAGTAGCCTCTCCCTTATCTGCTACTGTTAACATGATTTCTTTTGGCAATGTTTCACGCAAAGCCTTTATCAGTTTAGGATAAGTACTGGTGTTTTTTACTCCATCTGTACCATATTCATTACTATCATCCCAAAGATCAATACCATCAAGTCCATACAACTCTACTGCTATTTTCAATTGTGCCACGAAATTTTCAATTTCTCCCTCTGTCAAGTGACAAAAACCCGTAGTCGGACTATTTTTCACTGTAAGGCAAACCTTCATTCCCATTAATTGTAATGGACGGATGTATTTATCAGCATTCTTCAACACATAAGTTATATCAGAATTAAGGTTCAACTTCCCCCCTGCACCGACAGTGGCTCTTAATAAATTTACAACATCAAAAAGTTGAGCAGAATGAGTTATCCCAACACTCCAGTCTTCTTGCAGCCAATACACAGAAGCTACCAAAGGACTCATTTTTTCCGTATCGACATATCCTATACAAGTATATCCCTTTACAGATGAAGTCAAACGATGTTTTCCATTCGTCCAGTTGATACGGTAAAGTAATGTCTGATAGCCAGTCTCGTCTTTTATTTTAAGAGGAAGTATATACTGAGTATAGGCTATACTGTGATTCTCCGGAGTCGGTAACATCCATCCTTTGAGTATCAAAGTCACCTTTCCCGATTGCGAAGTTCCGGCAGCTATTGCCAGATTTCCACCATCGCTCAGTTCATAAGCTTCTTCCGGAAGCAATTGATAATTAGAATTTGTGTATGCCAACTGGAAAGCTTCCACATCGAAGTCCTCATCCACCTCTACTGTCAGATTCTTAGCTTCAGTAGCAACCTTATCCAATACCACTGACATTCGGTCTGTCACAACCTCATTCTCCTTATCCGTCACCACCAGAAATATCTGCTGATTATCTTTCTGCCGGTCGCTACACAGCCTTGGTGAAGCACCTAACACCGTCTCTGTCGGCTTATCATGCGCAACATCAGGATCTATTATTGCCGCTTCTTCCTCACAAGAAGAAACACTGAAAGCCAATAAGCCCACAAGCCAAACATATTTTAATATTCGTTTCATATCGTCATTCGTTTTAGTTGAACTACTTTGAATTATTTATTCATTATAGGTACTTCTATGCCACTCGGCCAAAGTTCCGCATCCGTCTTACTATAAGCTTCCACATGATCGACCGTTTTCCAATAAGGAACTACTTTCGCATTGTTCCCATGCCCTGTACGGTCTACTACTTCCAAGCCGGTTCCTTCATTAAACTTCCAATAAGCACACAAAGCAGGCTCGTCAGCCGGATTAGGAATATCATACATATTCTGATAAATCTGTTCCTGCGTACGGGCTACACTCCAAATACGGGCTTCACAGATTTCACCGTCAAATTGGCGGCTCAAATCATGAGACAAGGTATAAGATCGTCCGAAATAGAAATTATGGTCACCACCATTGCCAAATTCATCATCAGGTTCTTTGTCGCCCAAACTGATGCTGGTCAGATCACTTTTACCATGACTGGTACTGATACTCTGCAACTGCCCGTTCACATAATAAGCGATAGTAGCAGTAGCCAAATCCCATGTCAACGCAACGTGATACCACTCACCCGCCAACAACAGCTTTTGTTTACTGGCATCGGGAAATTTCCCGTACGTGGTCTGCACCTGCAACTGCTGGTTCGGAAAGTTAGCATCACCGATACGCATCTGGAGATACATTTCAATCCCCATAATAGAGGATATTTCCGGTTGGAAGCTATTCACCCGTATAATCGCTTCCATCGTCACGGCACTCAAGTTATTCACAACATCAGCTGTCGGACTGCCCTTATCAAATCCCGGAACGGTGACGTAGACATTCTTCAAGTTTATTGCCGTGGTTATGGCACTGGAGCGACGCACCAGATAATACATGGTACGTGAGCCGTCCATTATTCCCACTCCTTCGGCCCCACTAATGGAAAGCGGACAGAGGTAAGTAGCGTCAATCTCCAGCTCGTCGAGTTTCAAGAATTTGATACCGACTTCGTCGGATGTTATCTTTCCGGCAGGAATTGTTACGGACTCCTGTGACAACTGATAATGTTCGGCAGGCAGCATTTCATAATGCGTGTCGTTCTTTGCGTTATATGCACCGACCAATGAAGGGTCTACCTTTAAGTTCACCTTCACATCATCCCCTGAAGGATAAGACAATTTCACTGTAAACGTTTTCGTCTGGCTTGTCACTTTCCGGTTAAACGTGAAAGTTTCCGCATTTTTAGTAGCAGCCACATTCAGGTATGCCGAATTGTCAAACGGTGATTTTTCGCTGTAATCCGTATTGTCGCAGGCAACCGGCAAAAACAAGAGGGTTGCGGCTGCGAGGCACTGATAAAGTTTATGTATTCTCATAGCTTACTTAGTTTAATGAACCGAAGCGGGATTCAAAAATTGAATGCCTCCGCGAGTCTGTTTATAAATAATATCAGCATCGTAATAATCGTCCGAGATATTGTAAATGGCAATGCCTCCCAACGGTGTCTCCATGTTGAGAGCACTGTAAGCGGCTCCGGCAATGGCAGAACGTGTCACTCCGTTATAATCGGTCAATGTACCTTCGGGAGTTACAGCCAGCAACAGATGTCCGGCGGCAATATTACCGTAACCGGTAGCCAGACGGACTTCCGTCTCTATGTCATATTCGTCGGAAGCAGCCGAAATATCCAGTACGAAATAATTGAAAAGACCGCGTTGCGCTTCCGGCAACAGGGAAGGAGTTCCCTCAAAAATAAGTAAGCACGGTGTCTGTCCCAATGCATCAGCCAGCGATTGCAACGTTGCCGCATCTACCGGAACGGAAGAGGCAAGCGTAATGCCGTCAAACGTTCCCGCCCGTACGGCTTCGGCAGCAGAGGCGATAGCAGCATTCTGTTTGTCTCCCAGCATACAATCCACATAATAAAGCACTCTCGTTCCGTAATCGGCACGTACCATCGCCATGTCTTCCCGGTCAAAATCAGTCAGGCGGTCGGCATTGCGCATGGATACGATATCAATACTGTCCGGCAAGGAACGGAGAAAAAACTTTTCACTGGTAGCCTTGTCCGGAGCATTGTCAAGCCGGGCATAAACCACAGCATGCTTCGTTGCTTTATAAGCCCGAATGTTCTGCGTATAAACAGAATATTGTTCCGGGTTCTGCTCCTTTGCTCCGTTGACATCCGTCTCATGAATCTCCATTTCCGTCCAATCGTCACAGGAAGTGGTCGCAGTCAACAGGAAAGCGGTCAGCAGACATACATTGAATATTGATTTATATTTCATAATCTTATGGATTAAAAAAGGTTCTTGTAAAGAGCTATTAGTTATTCTCAACCGAATGGTCTTTCGCGTCCCACCAAAGAGGAGTGCCCGCAGCGTCGGCACCACCCAACATCTGTACGGCTTTGGCTATATTGGCAGCGTTGGAGTTGTATTCGTCTGCCGGATAAGGCAGGCGGCGGGGACCGATAGCGATATCCACACTGTTATTAGGATCTTTGTTCTCTACGGCAGGAAGCAATCTCGGATAACCGGTACGACGATGTTCCGCCCATGCTTCCAGACCTAACGGGAAGATGGCAATCCATTTCTGCGTGATGATGCGTTCCAGATTCCTCTCGAAGATTTCCTTTCCAGCCCCCTGTTCCCAAGCAATCGTAATCTCGCTCACTGCATCCGCACTATAAGCGCCCATCGGGTCTACGTACTTCACCGGCTTCTTTTCTGCATCCTTCACATATTTATCGGCTCCCGTAGCCCCGCGCTCCTCGAACGAGAGAGCGATGGCTTTCTCATACAACGCCTGCGGCTCGCCGCCCATGTCCCAGCCACGCAATGCGCCTTCGGCACGGAGGAAGGTCACTTCTGCGGCATTCATCCAAAGGTAAGGATCGGTGCTGCTGATGATTTGTTTGGAATACAAATTAATCATGTCGTCCTTCTTCTCGGTGAAGATACCGATACGCACCCCATAAAAATCATTCACTTCCTTTGGTTCGCCATCCACTTCCACTACATTGGTCCCTTTCACGAACATTGCGTCCAGACGGGGGTCTTCGTATCCTTTCATGACGGAAACCAAATCGGCACTGATGCGGTAATCGTTCCAGTTGTTGAACAACAGTTCGGAACGGTTCTCGGCTACATGGAGCATAGCATTATCTTCATTCGCCTCGATCACTCCTGCCGCTACGGCATTCTGGGCGATACGCTGCGCTTCCGTCGGATTCACATAACTCATGCGCATGGCTATGCGGAGCTGCATGGAATGGAGGAATTTGCGCCATTTGGAGATGTTGCCGTAATACAAGTCCTCCAACTTGCGGAACGCTTCGGAAGAAAGGTCTTTATTCTCTTCCAACACCTTGTCGGCCTCTTCCAGCTCTTTCAGCATCTGTGTATAGACCTGTTCCTGCGAATCGTACGGAACGGACAGGTTCTCTCCCAGATTGTCATTACTCAACATCTGCGAGTAAGGGATAGGCCCGTAAATATCCGTCACACGGTGCATGACGCAGACACGCAAGATTTTCCCCAAAGCCAAAGCTACCGGATCATCCGTCACGCTCAACATCTTGAGGTATTGGGGATAAAGGTCGGTGATAGGGTCGGCAAACGGGGATTTCAGCCATCCCTGTTCGGGGTTGAATGTAGAGAACTTCATTACCCATGTATCTACGATACCTTCCATATAGCCTCCGTAGGCACCGCCCGCCATGGCATCCATAAACTGGTACAAATGCTCGCGCGTCGGACTGACAAGCCCTTGCATCACTCTCAACGTCGCACCGACAATATGATTTTCGCGTTGCATTTCGTCATCATCCGCTTCGTACATCTTGCGGTTGATGTCACTGTCGAAACAACCGGACAAGGGTAACAGCAAGAGCACCGAAAGAATGATTCTCTGAAGGTAATATATTCGTTTCATGTTCATCATATATATTTAGAAGTTAATCTTAACGTTGAATCCTATGTTCCGGGTACTCGGCATCATGAAGTAGTCGATTCCCTGATAATAGTTGTTGGTAGTAGCCACCGCTTCCGGGTCGAAAGGAGCCTTGCAATAGATCATCCACAGGTTGCGTCCCACAAGTGAAACGTTAATGTCGCACACATTGCCCAGCCAGCGGCGGGGAATGGTATAACCGATATGCGCTTCCTGCAGGCGTACATTCGTCGCGCTGTATGTATAATAGGTAGGAAGTCCGCTCTGCGAAGCCACTACGGAATAGAAACTCTGCGGGTTCACCTGACTACGGTCATTTACCCATACGCCGCCCGCATCACGTGCGGCAGCCGATGTCTCGGACACTCCGTACAGATCGAGATAAGCTTGGGTAGCGGAGTAAACAATACCTCCCAAACGGGCAGTAACCAAGAATCCGGCATTGATTCCCTTATAAGTGAAGCTATTGTTCCAGGCAAGATTGGCCTTCGGAAGCACACTTCCCAACTTAATGTCACCTGCGTTATCAACAGCCGTCACATTGCCGTCATCATCAATCAGCACATTGCCGTTAATGTCACGTTTTAAGTCGGCATGTGTATAAAGATCACCCAATGTGCCACCTTCTTTCAGAATAAACTTCGCTTTACCGAAACCACGTCCTTCATTGGTTTTCAGTTCCAGCTTGTCGACGTTGTAGATGACTCCGGTTTCCGGATGCACATAATTGCGCACCAACTCTACAATCTCATTCTTATTGGTAGAATAAGTAAAGCTGGTATCCCAACCAAAATCTCCCCAGCGATGATTATAAGCCAACATGGCTTCAAAACCGTAATTACGTACATATCCGGTCTGCACATAGAGTTTGTCGTAACGCGCGGATACGGGAAGTTCGGGATCGAACGTCTGGTTGTACGTATTGGCATAATAGAACGAACCGCTCAACTTGAAATCTTTGAAAAGCGCAGCGTCCAGACCGATTTCCCAAGAATCGGTACGTTCGGGGTACAGTTTGCCGATAGGGAAGTTCTTTTGAGATTTCCAGTCCATGTTAGTCGCATCATACGAGTAGGTAGGATAAGTAAGGAAACGGGGATAGGGATTACCTACGGAACTGAACGAACCGCGCACTTTCAGATAATCCACCCATTCCGGCATTTTTACCATCTCCGAAATGACGGCCGACAAGCCGACTGACGGATAGAAGAAGGAAGCCTGCGGAGAATGTGTCAACTGCGAAGCCCAGTCGTTACGTCCCGTCAAAGTGAGGTAAAGCATACTCTTCCAACCAATCTCCGCACTAGCAAAGATAGATTCCGTCGCTTCACGCCAACCGGTCTGTGTGGCACGCTTCTTGGCATTATCCAAATCGTATACATTGAAAAGATTGGGAATTCCCGTTTCACGTATCGGCCCCGCATATCCCAGCTCTTTGCTGGTGATACCACTATAACTGGCTCCGATATTGGCAACAATCGTAAAATCCTGAATACGTTTGTTGATATTTATCAACACATCGGCGTATGTCTGCGAATTCTGTCCGTTGTTCACCGTATAATGCCCTTGCGTGCTACCATCGGTCAGTGTCGTACTAGTGCTTGCATACAGCTTGCCTTCATACTCGCTGTGGGTATTGTCGATGCGGACACGGCCTGCCACATTCAACCAGTCCAGAATCTGATAACTCAAACCTGCCGAAGCCATATAACGCTTCTTATTATTGAGACGAAGATTGCGGTAAGCTATCCAATAAGGGTTCTGCATACGTAAATCCCCCTCACCCTGCGGCCAAAACTGCACACTGATCTTGCGCGCCTCATCCCAACGCTCGAAGTTCTTGATTACAGAGAAATCATCTCCACGAGGAAAAAGATAGGCAGAAACCAACGGATTGGAATACTGTCCCTGATTGGTCATATTCCGGTCGTTCTGAAGGATGTAGCTGGCACTGACATCCAGTTTCATTTTATCATTCAGGAAACTTGTCGTATTGCGGAAAGTGAAGTTATACCGATTATACCTATTGTTGGGTACCATACCTGCTGAATTGACAGTAGCTACCGAAAAGAAAGTCTGATTCTTGTCCGTTCCCGTAGATAAAGTCACAGAATTGGAATACACCGCGCCGGTATCGAAGAAATCACTCGGTTCATATCCGGTCTGTGCGGCCGCATTCAACTTCGGTCCCCAGCTATAAATACTTGAATTACCGGCTTTGCCGTTGCTCCCGGTTCCGTAGCGTCCTTGAAAATCCGGCATTTTGAAAGGCTTCAACCATTCAATGCCACTGGAGACACCGACCTGCAATTTCCCTACGTGTCCCTTTTTAGTGGTAATCACAATCGCTCCATTGGCGGCATTACTACCATACATGGCAGCTGCGGCAGCTCCCGTCAGTACGGAGATACTTTCGATGTCTTCGGGGTTGATGTCGGCAATGGCTTCGGTAGCTCCTTTTGAACCAAATTCCGTATCGCCTCCACCTCCGAAATTGTACATCGGAATACCGTCGATGACATACAAAGCATTGCTGCTCTGCTCGATGGACTTCGTACCACGCATCACTACCCTGCTTGCTCCTCCCACACCGGAAGAACTAGTATTGATAGTAACACCCGCTACTTTACCATTCAGGCTGTTTACAAAGTTGGCGTCTTTAATTTGAGTCAGTTCGTCGGATTTCACCTGCTGCACATTGTAACTCAATGCCTTTTGCTCACGCTTGATACCCAATGCTGTCACTACGACTTCATTCAATAGTTTCGTATCCGAAGCGAGTTGCACGCTGTACTTGTTCGCTCCACCCACTTTCAATGTCTTCGGAGTATAGCCCACGTAAGAAATACTCAACGTACTGCCTACCGGAGCTTCCAGCGAGAAGTTTCCGTCCATATCGGTGATAGCTCCTATGCTCGTTCCTTCCACCAGCACATTCACACCGATGAGCGGTTCTCCCTGTTCATCCAGCACTTGCCCTGCGATACGTTTGACAGACGCTTGCTCCGCTTCTTTCTTTTCTTGCGGAACAATGATGACATATTTGCCTTTCAACTGATAAGTATATCCTGTTCCTTTCAGGATTTCGGTGAGAGAGTTCTCCAATGTCGCTTTTTCCAGAGCCAGACTGATGGAAGGTTTGTTTTTCAACTGCGATTCGTTGTAGCCGACAGAAAGTTTCGTCTGCTTTTCCACTTCTTTCAGCGCCTCAATGACCGATATGTTTTTCTTATGGATCGTAATCCGGGCACTGCTATTTTGAGCAAAAGTGGGGATAGAAAGGAGCAGACAGCACAAAAAAAGCATAAATACTCGGCTGATTGTCTGCTTATTGGCTATAAATTCATAAATTTGCTGCATCTTCTTAGTATTAGTTTATACAGATAAAGTTAGATTCTCGAATTTAGTAGCGTTTGTGTAACGCTAATAGTAAGAATTTCGATTTCACATCCGGGGGAAGGTTGCAGCTTCTCCCGGATATTTTTTCCGCATAGGCTTCTTGTATATTTTAAGGTTAATAATCGGTGTTATTCAAATAGTCCGGTAGCGGGAATGTTATTTATGACGTACCGTCAGATAACATTTGTCGCCCACTATCTTATAATCCAGATTACCCGTCACACGGGCAATAATATCCATCACTTCTTCTATGGAAGCGTTCTGCCCGAAAGTCAGGTTAAAACGGTCACTTTTCAGGCTGTGAAAGCTATACACGAATGTATAAGGATATTTGCGTTCGAGACGGGTGAAGATCTCTTCCATCGTCATACTGCGAAAAACAATCTCACCGCGTTGCCAGGCTGTGACATCCTGCATATCCGGATAAGTCACACTACCCAAGCGGGTGTGTTTATTATAAGCCAACTGTTCGTTGGGTTTCAGTATCTCTTGCTCTTTCAACCCGTTGTACTCTACCAGAACTTTTCCCGAAATCAACGTTGCCGTTACCTCTTCCTCTTCGGGATAAGCCGACACATTAAATTCCGTTCCCAATGCCGTGACTTGGAAATCTGCCGACTTTACGATAAACGGATGTGCTTCGTCACGTCTCACCTTGAAGTTGGCTTCTCCCACCAGATAGACACAACGACTGTCTCCCGTAAACTGTTGAGGATATAGCAAGGTACTTTCTGAATTGATCATCACTTGCGTGCCGTCCGGTAAAGTAATATTCTGCATCTCGGTGGTAGGTATATAAGCCTGCAACAAGTCCGGTGCCTGTCTGTTCTGTAAAGCCAGATAAATAGAGCCAGCGGATACGGCAATCAGCAAAGCCGCTGCAATCTTCCAGATAACCAGCCGCGTATGTAAGGTATGTACTTTTTGTCTCGTCTTTATTCCGGTGAGTTCTCTCATCCTCTCCAACGAATGTTGATAATTGGGAGTAGTTGCGGATTCGGTAGCTTTCCAAAGCTGACTCAATTCGGAATCCTTTTCATCGGCACGTTCGTCATCTATAAGCCATACACGAAAATCCCGGTCGACTTCCGCCGGATAGTCATGCTTGATATAACGGTCTATAACGTCACGAATATAATTCTTCATAAGGTGATATTTATTGTTTCTAAGAAACGTTTACATAATTACCACCATTCAGAAAGAGAAACTACGGAAAGAACCGGAAGAGAATAACAAACATTAACACTTTACGAAGTTCGGTCAATGTTTTGTAGATGTGGTCTTCCACTGTGCGCAGAGGGATTTGCAGTTTCTCCGCTATTTCTTTGTGAGACAAACCTTCAAACCGGCTCATCTCAAATATTTGCCTGCGTTTGGGAGGCAATTGGTCGAGTGTCATCTTGACGAGGAGGAGCACTTCTTTATAATAGAGATTTTCGAGCAATGAAGTATCTTCATCACACAAATCACCTATCAACTGCGCTTTCATTATCTTATCTTCGTATTCCTGTTCCACCTTCTGATGTTTGAAAAGGTTGAAGATTTCATTTCGGGTAACGGTATAAAGATAGCTCGTCATGGTTTCTTGCTCCTGCCAAAGTTCAGGACGTGTCCATAACTTAAGAAATATATTCTGAGCGATGTCTTCCGCATCTTCCTCCGATTTGGTCAACAACTTTGCAAAGTTCTTGACACGAGGGTAGTTAGCCGCGTAAAACCGTTCAAAACGAACATCCAAGTCTTCTACTTTTTCACTCATCTATTCTGCTTCTTATAATGAAAGCCGGACAAATATAGCCAATTTTAATTTCAGACAAACAAATGTCAGTAAAAAACATCCCGCCTTTCAGTTCATTTGAACTAAAAAGGCGGGATAAAATCAAAAACAGGAAAGTCCTGTCTTATTCTTCGTCCATCAGGATTTCCAAAATCTGGCAAGCAGCTTTCGCCACCGGAGTACCCGGACCGAAGATAGCAGCCACCCCTGCTTTATACAAGAAATCATAATCCTGTGCAGGAATAACGCCACCGGCAATCACTACGATATCTTCGCGACCCAGCTTCTTTAATTCCTCAATAATCTGCGGAACCAATGTCTTATGTCCGGCAGCCAACGAAGAAACACCGACTACATGAACATCGTTTTCAACAGCTTCACGTGCAGCTTCCGCAGGTGTCTGGAACAACGGTCCCATATCCACGTCAAAACCGCAGTCGGCATAACCGGTCGCTACCACTTTGGCACCACGGTCGTGACCGTCCTGTCCCATCTTCGCAATCATGATACGGGGTTGACGCCCCTCTTTCTTCGCAAACTTCTCAGCCAGTTCACAAGCACGCTTGAAGTCGCTATCGTTTTTACTTTCTGATGAATACACGCCTGATATAGTTCTAATTATTGCTTTATAACGTCCTACGACCTGTTCGCAAGCAGATGAAATCTCGCCCAATGTGGCACGGACGCGCGCTGCCTCCACTGCCAGTTCCAGCAAGTTACCCTTACCGGTCTTCACACATTCGGTAATAGCCGCCAACGCTTTATCTACCTCAGCCTGGTTACGTCCCTCTTTCAGACGTTTCAGGTTTTCGATCTGTTCAAGACGAACCGCCGTATTATCAATTTCAAGAATATCAATCGGAGCTTCTTTGTCCAGACGATACTTGTTCACACCGACAATTGTCTGCTGACCACTGTCGATACGAGCTTGTGTACGTGCAGCGGCCTCTTCGATACGCATCTTAGGAATACCTGTTTCGATAGCTTTTGCCATGCCACCCAGTTTTTCAATCTCCTGAATATGCTCCCAAGCCTTATGCGCCAACTCATTCGTCAGAGTCTCTACATAATAAGAACCGCCCCACGGGTCAACATTCTTGCAAATGTATGTTTCTTCCTGAATGTAGATCTGAGTGTTACGGGCAATACGTGCGGAGAAGTCCGTCGGAAGTGCGATAGCCTCATCCAACGCATTGGTATGCAAAGACTGTGTATGTCCCAAAGCGGCAGCCATAGCTTCGATACAAGTACGTCCTACATTATTGAACGGATCCTGTTCGGTCAATGACCAACCGGAAGTCTGTGAGTGGGTACGCAGTGCCAATGATTTCGGATTCTTCGGGTTAAACTGTTTCACAATCTTCGCCCACAACATACGCGCGGCACGCATCTTGGCAATTTCCATGAAATGGTTCGTCCCAATCGCCCAGAAGAAAGACAGACGCGGAGCAAATGCATCGATATCAATACCGGCGGCAGTTCCGGCACGAAGATATTCGAGACCGTCGGCAAGCGTATAAGCCAACTCAATATCTGCGGTAGCACCTGCTTCCTGCATATGGTAACCGGAAATGGAGATGGAGTTGAACTTAGGCATCTTCTGCGAAGTATACTCAAAGATGTCGGAAATAATTTTCATTGAGAATGCAGGCGGATAAATATAGGTATTACGCACCATGAATTCTTTCAGGATATCATTTTGGATAGTACCAGCCATTTCTTCCAATTTCGCACCTTGCTCCAGACCCGCATTGATGTAGAATGCCATAACCGGAAGCACCGCCCCGTTCATTGTCATGGATACGGACATCTTGTTCAAAGGAATACCATCGAACAGGACCTTCATGTTTTCCAAAGAACAGATAGATACACCCGCTTTACCTACGTCACCTACCACACGTTCGTGATCGGGGTCGTAGCCGCGATGCGTAGCCAAGTCGAATGCAACCGACAACCCCTTCTGACCGGAAGCCAGGTTACGGCGATAGAAAGCATTTGATTCTTCGGCAGTGGAAAATCCGGCGTATTGACGGATCGTCCAAGGACGCAGAGTGTACATTACCGAGTACGGACCACGCAGGTACGGAGGAAGTCCGGCAGCATAGCCGAGATGTTCCATTCCTTCAAGGTCTTCTTTTGTATAAACAGGCTTCACTTCGATGTGTTCCGGTGTTTTCCAATCAGCGGAGATACCGTTAGCCTTTTGCCATTCAGCACCGTTAGCAGGCTGAAATGCGGCATATATATCAATGTTTTTAAAATCTTTTCTCATCTTACTTCAATAGTTTGGCGTTAAACTCTTTCAAGGTATCCAGCACATTGACACGGACATGGATAAAGTACTCAATACCTGCGGCTTTCAATGTATCGGCACATTCCGGATTACCGGCGATGATAAACATAGCACGGCCATTCAAAGCTTTGAAAGCGGGAATTGCATATTCCGCATATTCATCATCACTGGAACAAAGCACCACGATATCCGCCTTAGCAGCCATGGCCGCCTCTATTCCTGCCTCAACCGTTTCGAAGCCCAGATTATCAATCACTTCATAACCGGCACAAGCCAGGAAGTTGCAAGAGTATTGTGCACGTGCCTGACGCATTGCCAGATTACCGATAGTCAACATGAACGCTTTCGGACGTTTGCCGGACGCTTCCGTCTCAAGACGCAAAGCCTCGAATTCGCTGGCAGCACGGTCGGATACCAAAGTAACCACATCTTTCTCACAAGTATGTTCCTTGCCACCGCCACAACAACATTTTGCCTCAACCGGTTTCTTGTCACCCGCTTTTTCATTAAAGTTGGGGAATTGGTTGGTGCCCAACAATACTTCACGACGCTGTGCCACCGCTTTATGACGCGCTTTATTGCTTTCGTTCACAGCAGCCTGAACTGTCCCCGCTTTCAAGGCAGCATAGAAACCACCGGCTTCTTCGACAGACAGGAAGAGCTCCCAGGCCTGTTTAGCGATAGAGACAGTCAGGTTTTCAATATAATAAGAACCTGCAGCCGGGTCAATCACTTTATCAAAATGAGATTCTTCCTTCAGCAGCAATTGCTGGTTGCGTGCCAGACGCTCGGAGAATTCATCAGGGGTCTCGTATGTCTTGTCAAACGGAGTAACTGTCATTGAATCCACACCTCCCAAAGCAGCACTCATCGCTTCGGTTTGCGTACGAAGCAGATTCACATGTGCATCAAACAAAGTAAGATTGAATGTGGAAGTTTCGGCGTGAACCGCCATTTTTGCAGCGCAACGGCATTCACCGTTAGGACCTTTATTGTCGCAATCACGTACACATTCGGGCTTATAAGAAGCTACGATATTCGCCCAAAGCAGACGTGCGGCACGGAATTTTGCAATTTCGAGGAAGTAATTGGAGCTGATACCGAAGTTGAACTTGATTTTCTTGGCAACAATAGCAGCGGGAATACCGGCCTCTGTCAGTTGATTCATGTATTCATTACCCCAAGCCAGCGCATAACCCAACTCCTGAGAAATATAAGCTCCGGCATTGTTCAGAGATAAAGCATTTACATTCAGTACACGATAGAAAGGAAGCGGTTGGATGGCCTCAATCAAAGCTTTGCCCGTTTGCACCATATCGCCTTTTTCCTTACCGCGAGTCAACATCTTATTGAAGAAATCATAGTTTATAGAACCTCTCAGTTTCTTCACATCATAATCTTTCTTCTGGAAATAAGCTACCAGCAGATTAGCCAACTCAACGACGTGTCCCTGGCAAGTAGAGAAGTTCAGTTCAACGCACTCAGCTTGAATATCATTCAACAGTGTTTCAAGATATTCCGCATTGAGTTCCTTTGCTTTCACATGGAAAGAAAGTGAATCGACACCCTTATTCAAGATATCCAACGCCTTTGCATTAGCTTCTTTCGGGCATTCCACTCTGATTTCCTGACGAACCAGCCACTCATTGTTGTCTTTCTTGGTTCCCCTCAGATAAGGGAATTCTCCTGGAAGCGCATCGGTAGTCTTCAAACCCTCCAGATCTTCCATCCGGTAGAAAGGTTTCACTTTGAACCCTTCGTTCGTTTTCCAAACGAGCTTCTTCTCAAAATCAGCACCTTTCAAATCGGCTGTAACCTTCTCCATCCATTGTTCGGTGGAGACTGGAGAAAAGTCTGAGAAGAGTTTTTCTTTTTTGTCTGCCATAGTTTATTTAAAATTAAAACAAGATTAATATTGTCTTTATTTTTATCTATCTCTCTAAATGTCCGTTGTTCGACTTGCAAATATAACCAAATAGTTAAAACAATACTCTTTTTTAGGGAAAATTCGCACAGCCCGGAAAATGAAGAATAGGAAATGGGAAATGAAAAATTACCATTATTCATCCCATATATACAATAGGTATAGAAATTCTTCATTTTTCATTTTTAGTTCTTCATTTATTTGATTTGCTCCAATGTTATGAGTAATTTTGCACCCGTTTTATAAAAGACATTATAAAAACTACTATAAATTATGGATTGGTTACAAAGTTTATTGTGGGACCCTAGTTCTGTGGCACATATCGTGCTCCTCTACGCATTTGTAGTGGCAGCCGGTGTGTATCTCGGTAAGATAAAGATATTCGGAGTATCTTTAGGTGTCACGTTTGTTTTGTTTGCCGGCATCCTAATGGGACATTTCGGCTTCACGGCCGATACACACATCCTACATTTCATCCGTGAATTCGGATTGATTTTGTTCGTATTCTGTATCGGTCTTCAGGTGGGGCCGTCTTTCTTCTCTTCTTTCAAGAAAGGGGGAATGACACTAAACCTGTTGGCTGTAGGCATCGTAGTGTTAAATATTGCTGTTGCGCTGGGGCTTTATTACCTGTGGAACGGCCGGGTGGAATTGCCGATGATGGTTGGTATACTCTATGGAGCTGTGACAAACACTCCGGGACTTGGTGCCGCCAATGAAGCATTGAACCAGTTGAACTATACCGGCCCGCAGATCGCGTTGGGTTATGCGTGTGCATATCCGCTCGGTGTGGTAGGTATTATCGGTTCTATCATTGCTATCCGCTACATCTTCCGCGTCAATATGGCTAAGGAAGAAGAGAATCTGAAGATTCAAAGCGGGGACGCACACCACAAGCCACACATGATGAGCCTTGAGGTACGCAACGAATCGATCAGCGGAAAGACACTGATCGAGATTAAAGAGTTCTTGGGACGCAATTTCGTTTGTTCGCGTATCCGCCATGAAGGGCACGTCAGTATTCCCGACCACGAGACCATATTCAATATGGGCGATCAGTTGTTTATCGTCTGCTCGGAAGAGGATGCTCCGGCTATCACCGTATTTATAGGAAAAGAGGTGGAACTCGATTGGGAGAAACAAGACCTGCCGATGGTTTCACGCCGTATCTTGGTCACCAAACCGGAAATTAACGGAAAAACGCTCGGTTCTATGCACTTTCGCAGTATGTATGGGGTAAATGTAACCCGTATCAACCGTTCCGGTATGGACCTGTTTGCCGATCCGAATCTGGTACTTCAAGTAGGTGACCGTGTGATGGTAGTAGGCCAGCAAGATGCAGTAGAACGTGTAGCAGGTGTGTTGGGTAATCAGTTGAAACGTCTGGACACTCCGAATATCGTAACTATCTTCGTCGGTATCTTCTTAGGTATTCTTCTAGGCAGCCTTCCGATTGCATTCCCGGGTATGCCGACTCCTTTGAAACTAGGTTTGGCAGGTGGTCCGCTGGTAGTAGCGATCCTTATCGGACGCTTCGGTCACAAACTCCATCTGGTAACTTACACAACAATGAGCGCTAACCTAATGCTTCGCGAAATAGGTATCGTGCTTTTCCTTGCCAGTGTCGGTATTGATGCAGGTGCCAATTTTGTGCAAACGGTAGTCGAAGGTGACGGATTGTTATACGTAGGTTGCGGTTTCCTTATCACCGTCATTCCATTGCTTATTATCGGCGCTATTGCCCGACTGTATTATAAGGTAAACTACTTCACTCTGATGGGATTGATAGCCGGTAGTAATACCGATCCTCCCGCACTGGCTTATGCCAACCAGACAACTGCCGGTGACGCTCCGGCCGTAGGGTATTCGACGGTTTATCCGCTATCTATGTTCCTCCGTATCCTAACGGGACAGATGATATTATTAACAATGATGTAAATCAAGCTTAGCTTATAAATAGTAAAGCCGGCTCTATTCTTTTAAGTAGAATATGCCGGCTTTACTGTTTTATCTTCCTTTATTCATTATACCATATATTACAACTTCAGTTTCTTCACTACAAACTCCTCCACAAAGCGTACCGTTTCTTCTATTCCTAAAGAAGAGGAGTCCACACACAGATGATAAGTAGCTGCCGCTCCCCATGTTTTATAACTATAATAATTATAGTATTCCGAACGTTTCTTATCTGCTTTCTCCATCATTTCCTCCGCAGCCTCCTCATCAATATGATGGATCTGACACAACCGTGCAATGCGGTCTTCTTTGGAAGCCGAAATAAAAACGTTTACACAACGCGGATGTTCGCGCAATATATAATCTGCACAGCGCCCCACAAACACACAGGATTTTTCAGCCGCCAAATGACGAATAACATCACTCTGCACCTTAAACAAAGCATCATTGCTCAAACAGTTGGTACACGGCATAGCCCCCTCACTAATAAAAGGGAACCGCATTCCGAACAACCCACCGATAATACCTTGTGAAGCCTTTTCATCCGCTTTTTCAAAAAATTCTCTACACAATCCGCTCTCTTCAGAAGCTAGATTGATCAACTCTTTATCATAGAAGTCGATGCCCAAACGGGCTGCCAACTTCTCTCCTATTTCTTTTCCGCCACTACCTAACTGGCGACCGATATTAATGACATAGCTACCGCTCATAGTACATTTTGTTTTATGGTTTGGTAGCAAACATACGAATTATTTCTAAAACTCACATCATCAGACGAAAGTTATATTTGAAAGTTACAATAAAATATCCTTTTATTTCCTGCGTCCGAGACTCATAAAACCCGTCGGAAGTAGCCATACGAGCATAACTTTTCCGTTTCCCAAGAATATCCGCCCAACAAGCAGACAATTCGGCTTTTCTCTGTTTCAGGAATCGCCAGGTTGCCCTCGCATTCCACACAATCTCATCATCCTCTCCTTTCTGGATATTTGTCCCGCTACGCAAGATATAGCCTGCATCCGTACGCAACTGTAACCCGAAAGGAAAATCCACATAGCCGTCAAAACGGAAATTATAATAGCGGGTATAGGTATTATTATCATTCAGAGAATTAAGTGAATACTGATAATCCCATGAAGTAGAAAAATCAAACCCTCCCCAAGTAGGCTGATAAGAAGCTGCCATCTCGCAATTCAACCCGGTATCACGTGTTGTGCTTTTCTCCGGCTGTTGACTTCTATCCTCATTAATCAAACTGACACGATTACTATGTCTTCCGGAGGTACTCAGTTTTAAAGAAAAATGCCCGAAACGCTTCCACCAGTCAGCACTGCCATATGTATTCCAATTTCCATTGATATTTATAGGGTATGTCTCCCGTCCACCGGTCTGCACATCATAGAGAACAACTTGTGTGACACTGTTCTTCTCCATCTGCCATCCCAGATTGGCGGATATTCCCTTTGAAGGATGTTGAAAACTCACATGCATAGTATGCATAAACATCTGTTTCAAATCCGGATTTCCACGAGTAATATACAACGGATCGCTATTATCCGTCAACGGCATTAAGTCCGATAAAGAAGGCTGCCGGGTTCTTCCGTTATAATTAAGACTGACACGCATTTTCTTTTTCCGCCAACTCAGCCATATCATAGGCTGATAATCAATCGTACGCATTGTGGTGTCCGCATAAAGTTTTCCGACTTTCCGATCAATAGTACGCTTCTGCGGAGTGACACCCAACGAAGCATTAAACATCCAAGTATCATCCGAATAATTGAAGCCTACATTCAAGTCGTGCCCATTACTGCGGCTATGACTCCTATTACTTAAACTATCCACATACCCCGCCTCATAACCTGCAGGCAAATCACCGAAAGAATCCCGGTTTGTCATGGAAGACAATTCATACGTATCACGGTTGTCCCGTTCATACTGTGTATTCCAATTATATGCTGCCCGGAAATGCACCTTCTTGCCAATCGGTTGAGTAAAGCTGACTCCTACCCTCCACTGATTATTTGTCTGAGGAGACTTTATATATTGGTTTCGATAAAGTACCGAATCATTCCCATTCTTATCTTCCAGCTTGAAATAAGTAGTCTGAGACAGCGAAAAACTCTCATTATCTCCCCATGAATCAGAATTTGTAACATTCAGTCCTAATGTAGTACCTTTCTCATTCAAACGCCTCATAATCCCAATCATCCAATTATAACGATTGGATTTATTTTCCGAAGCCGAACGGTTCTCACTACGATTGACTTTCATATCCTTAGGTATAGATTCAAAATCAGCAAACAGACTCTCATGATTCACATTAGGAGGAGCATCAAAAGAAGCACTCTGATTACTGCTCTCATTCTCGTTGGGAGAAAGCCCGAAACTCCCGTTGAAATGTATGCGTGTACGCTTATCGACTTTCCATTCCCCCATCAGACTCGAATTCATAGACCGGCTTTTCGAAGTACCCTCATTGGCAGAAGCCGAATACTGATTGCCACTCGTCAAATATTGTTCCCGATACATGGAAGTGATATTTCCATTCCGGTTCAAGTCATAGTTCACATTTCCGGTCAAAGAAAACTTCTTGCCGAACTTGCGCGTCATATTCAGCCCGACAGAGTTATTGATATTGTCCTTATAAGTGCTATTCTGATAGCGATTGGTAGAACGGGCCATAAAAGAAAGATTCTCTCCGTTCTTATTAAAATAATTCACCTGTCCTTCCAAGTCCTTCTTTTTATTATTTCCATATCCTACCGTCGCATTCGTCAGCCAAGTCTTGTTCAGTTCATCTTTAGTCTGAAGATCAAGCACATACTTTTTCTCTCCAGAACTGATTCCGGTAAACTCTTCTTCTTTTGATTTCTTATCATATACTTTCAGCTTGCTAATCAAATTTGCCGGCAGATTTTCGAGTGCCGTTTTCTTATCCCCCGAGAAAAAGGATTCTCCATTGACATTGATCTCACTGATAGCCTGACCGTTGTAAGTTAACGAATGATCTTTCTTATTATACACCAATCCCGGAACACGTTTCACCAGATCCTCCAGATAAGAACCTTCGGGAGTTTTATAGGCAGCAGCATTGATAACGGTAGTATCTCCCTTCATCTCTACCTCTTTCAATTTTCCCGTGATTGTCACTTCACCGATTTGTATATCATCATCCTTCAGTGTGACCACACCAACATTCACAGACAGCGAATCACTCAATATACGGTATACGGACTCCATTCCCATGAAGGAGACTTTCAATAAATATTGCCTTCTGTTCTGCGGCTGATATTTAAGAACAAAACGACCGTTCTTATCACTTGTCGTACCCTTTACAAAAGTGGAATCCTCCTTTTGCAAGACAACAATACTAGCTGAAGGTAAAGACTGTAGCTTATCACTTCCTGCTTCCAACGTCTGTACTCTGCCTTTGACAGTTCTCGTCTGTTGAGCATATAAAATTGTATGCATACAACATAACAACAAAAGCAATCCAATCGTCCTATTAATTTCCATGTCGATAAGCTAGTCTCTTTTAGTAGTTTTACGAGGGTAAAAGTACACAATCCAACTATGATTCAAGAGAAAGTTCTGTGAAAAATCCCAAAAGTTCCCCACATTCTTGTTTACCTCCAAATTTTCATTTGGACATTATTCTAATAAAGAATTCAAAGTCAATATTGACATCAAACGAGATAAGACCGAAATTTCGCTATATGCGATATATAAATAAGTAGCAATTTTGTAGAAACGGAATAATAACATATTAGAAAACAATTCATATATTTGCACGATATGTTTACAAGATTGTTACAACCAAATGTAAATAAAATGATAAAACAATCCATTTACACTTTCATTCTATTCTCCTTGCTATTTTTGGCAAGTTGTATTTCTAACAAAAAGACTTCTCTCGAAGCATTCAATCAGGATATATATACTCCTGAATATGCGGCAGGATTTAAGATATTAGGCGCAACCAATGTCCAAAGTACTCTGATACAGGTATTCAACCCATGGCAGGGAGCCAAAGAGGTAGAAATGTCCTACTTCATATCACGAAATGGAGAGCAGGCACCCACCGGATTCATCGGTTCTACCATTCCTGCCGGAGCAAAGCGCATTGTATGTATGTCTTCTTCCTACATCGCCATGCTCGATGCACTAGGACAGGTAAACCGAATCGTGGCGGTATCGGGCATCGACTATGTATCGAACCCGTATATCCTTGCGCATAAGGATTCTATCAAGGACATGGGACCTGAGATGAATTATGAACTGTTGCTGGGATTGAAGCCGGACATCGTTCTGCTATACGGTATCGGAGACGCACAGACCGCCATTACAGACAAGCTGAAAGAACTATCCATTCCCTATATTTATATGGGCGAATACTTGGAGGAATCACCGCTAGGCAAAGCCGAATGGATGGTTGTTTTGTCCGAACTGACGGATAGCCGAGAGAAGGGTATCGAAATATTCAGTGAAATTCCGAAGCGTTATCTGTCATTGAAAGCGCTCACGGAATCGGTCGGACAATGCCCAACAGTTATGTTCAACACACCGTGGAACGACAGTTGGGTGATGCCTTCTACAAAAAGCTATATGGCGCAACTAGTAGCGGATGCGGGTGCAGAGTATATCTACAAAGAAAACAGTTCCAACAGTTCAACCTCGATTGGACTGGAAACGGCTTACGGGCTGATACAAAAAGCGGATTATTGGATTAATGTAGGTTCGGCAACGAGTCTGGATGAGTTGAAAACCGTCAATCCGAAATTCGCGGATGCGAAAGCTGTACGTGAACGGACGGTTTATAATAATAATTTGCGGCTGACCCCGACGGGCGGTAATGATTACTGGGAATCGGCAGTGATACGCCCTGACGTGGTTCTACGCGACCTGATTCATATCTTCCATCCAGAACTAGTGCCGGATTCACTCTATTATTACAGGCATCTGGAATGAAACGAACCTATGCCTAGAAGAATGATCGAATCTTTATTCACCAAACGTACTCGCAATTCCAGATGAAGCAACCTCATAAACATACCGCCCTTTTATTTATTGCATTAGGTATCGTTGCCGTACTATTATTATTGATAGACATGGCAACAGGAGATACGTACATCCCTGTCTTGAAAGTATGGGCGGTGCTCACCGGCGGCGAATATGACGAAACAACGCGCAATATCCTACTTTCCATCCGGTTCATACGGGTAGTAGTGGCGGGACTGATAGGCGTAGCGCTTTCCGTCAGCGGCCTGCAGATGCAGACAGTTTTTCAGAATCCGCTGGCAGACCCTTATCTGCTGGGAGTCAGTTCGGGCGCAGGACTAGGAGTGGCTCTGTTTATACTAGGCGCTCCGTTGCTCGGATGGACGAACTTCCCGCTTCTCCAATCATTGGGTATCGTCGGTTCGGGATGGATAGGAACGGCTGTCATCCTATTGGGAGTAGCCGTCATCAGCCGGAAAGTGAAAAATATTCTCGGTGTGCTGATTATGGGGGGTATGATAGGATACGTGGCAGGTGCCATTATCCAGATTCTGCAATATTTGAGTTCTGCCGAACAACTGAAAATGTTCACGCTTTGGTCGATGGGCTCGCTCAGCCATATCACTGCCACCCAACTGGGAGTCATGATTCCGATGCTGTGCATAGGTCTGCTGTTCTCCGTAGCTTGCATCAAGTCACTGAACCTATTGCTGCTCGGTGAGAACTACGCGCGGACAATGGGAATGAACATCAAGCGTTCACGCACCTTCATTTTCGCTTCTACCGCATTGCTGACAGGAACGGTCACTGCTTTCTGTGGTCCGGTAGGTTTCATCGGGCTGGCTGTGCCACACGTCACCCGGTTGCTGTTCAACAATGCCGACCACCGGATACTTGTCCCCGGCACCATGTTGACGGGACTTATCAGTATGCTTCTCTGTGACATTATCGCCAAGAGCTTCCTGCTCCCGGTGAACTGCATCACTGCCCTGCTGGGTGTTCCGGTTATTTTATGGGTAATCGCTAAAAACTTGCGCAGATTCAAATGATAGAGCTTAAAGAACTGACATTAGGATATGGACAGCGTACGCTGTTAGAGATGGTAAATGCCCGGATGACTAGCGGACAACTCATCGCCCTGCTGGGACGCAACGGGGCAGGAAAGAGTACATTGCTCCGTGCCATGATGGGACTGGAAAAGCCACAGTCGGGAGAAATCATCCTACAAGGCAAAAAAATAGCCTCGTTGAAACCGGAAAAACTAGCCCGTAGCATCAGCTTTGTAACGACAGACAAAGTACGCATCGCCAATCTTCGCTGTAAAGATGTAGTGTCTATGGGACGCGCCCCTTATACAAACTGGATCGGACAACTACGACCGGAAGACGAAATGCGGGTAGATACTGCCATACAGCTGGTCGGCATGTCCGCTTATGCGGAAAAGACCATGGATAAGATGTCCGACGGCGAATGTCAACGAATCATGATTGCCCGCGCGCTAGCCCAGGACACCCCTGTCATCCTGCTCGACGAACCCACCGCCTTTCTCGACTTGCCTAACCGTTACGAACTCTGCCTGCTCTTGAAGAGACTGGCACAGGAAGAGGACAAATGTATCCTATTTTCCACACACGACCTCGACATAGCGCTGTCACTCTGCGACTCTATCATGCTGATAGATAACCCGCATATGTATACACTGCCTACTCCAGAAATGGTAGCGAGCGGACATATCGAAAGACTGTTCCGAAACGAGTCGGTGACATTCGACGCACAAAAGATGAGGGTACGTATAAAATAAACATTTTATCACTAGGATAAAAATATAAATAATAAAATATGATTCTCGTAAGCTGATTTTTTAGCCAAACAAGATAAAGTTATTAATAAATTCTCTAACTTTGTGGCGTTAAGGTTTCTTGTTACAGTATATACACTGTTAAGGAATTAAAAGGGAATGCCGTGTAAACCGGCAACAGAACCTGCTGCTGTAAATCTCCGCTCCTTGTAATCAAAGAGCAAAATTGCAACACAAAAGTCACTGGATAGTTTATCTGGGAAGGCGTTGCAAAATGGGATGAGTCAGAAGACCTGCCTTGATGCTCTGATTTACACCTGCGGGATTTCGGGTAGTAGTCAAATAGAAAATAAGCAATTATCTTTTATTTGGTATAATAGCTATATGTCCGTTTGTGTAGATTGAATTCAGATCTGAACAAACGGATTTTTTATACCTATAAAATAAAAGACATGCTTTCTATTCAAGTCCATTCATACAATAAGCATTATATCCATTTACGGTGGATATTATGTTTGATTCTATCTCTATTTACCACATTACCGGCCATTTCCCAGTCCAGGGTTCGGCATCAGACTTCTCTGTCTGATACACTTCTCAAACTCAAAGAAGTTACTATCTACAGCAACCGGATGCAAAAAAAGATGTCTCCTGTACAGATTCTGTCCGGCAAAGAACTTGAGAAGCTCAATGTTTACTCCGTTGCTGATGCTTTGCGCTACTTTTCCGGAGTACAGATAAAAGATTACGGAGGTATTGGAGGACTAAAAACCGTCAATATACGAAGTATGGGCAGTCATCATGTCGGAGTATTTTACGATGGTATTGAATTAGGAAATGCGCAAAATGGAGTCGTCGATCTAGGCCGTTTTTCATTAGATAATATGGAAGTCATTTCACTATATAATGGTCAAAAAAGTGCCATCTTCCAACCTGCCAAAGATTATAGTTCCGCAAGTGCCATATATATGCAGACACGAAAACCCCTATTCAAAGGGGAAAAGAAAAACAATCTGAACATCGGGGTGAAAGGCGGTTCATTCTCTACCATCAATCCGTCACTACTTTGGGAACATCGTTTCAACGAACGAATAAGCAGTTCCATCAGTACGGAGTATATGTATACATCAGGACGATATAAATTCACATACGCCAAGAAAGATGGTTACGACACAACAGCTGTTCGTCAAAATGGAGACGTAAGAATGTTACGTTTGGAGAATGCATTCTTCGGAAAAGTCCCCAAAGGAGAATGGAAAGCCAAAGCATACCTATACAATTCAGAACGAGGATATCCCGGAGCTGCGGTAAGAGAAGAGCCGGGTAAGTTTCGCCATCAGGACCGGCAGTGGGATACCAATCTGTTTGTGCAAGGCTCTTTTCAAAACTATTTTAAGCCTTGGTACAGTCTGTTAGCCAACGGAAAATATGCTTATGACTATCTCCACTATTTATCCGATCCCAGACTGGATGTCACCACCATGTATGTAGACAATCACTACCGACAGCAAGAAATCTACGCTTCGGCCACCCATTTATTCACCATCTATCCCTGGTGGAGTATGTCATTATCCAACGATTTTCAATGGAATACATTACGGGCCGATCTCATAGATTTTGTCTATCCAACCCGTAATACAATCCTGACTTCTGCCGCCACGTCCTTTGATTTCAACCGCCTCATGTTGCAGGCGAGCCTGTTATATACTCATGTCGACGACAATACACGTACCAAAGGAGCTAATGCAGGCACCAAAAACAAATACACTCCGTCTGTCATAGCCACCTGGCAACCATTGACCAAGCTCCCTCTGAATGTACGGGCCTTTTATAAGAAAGTCTTTCGCATGCCAACTCTCAATGATTTGTATTATACTTTTATAGGCAATAAGGACTTAAAACCAGAATATACCACCCAATACGATGTGGGTATCACTTTCTCTCACACCTGGAATAACCATTGGCTGAAAAGCCTGGACTTACAAATAGATGGTTACTATAATGAAGTAGATGATAAAATCATTGCCATGCCTACCTCCAACCAGTTCCGTTGGACTATGATTAATCTCGGACATGTGGAAATTCGGGGATTAGACGCAGCCATACGAGGAGAATGGGGCTTCGGAAAGGTGGAACTTAGCACTCTCTTCAATTACACCTATCAAAAGGCACAGGATTTTACCGACCCTACCAGTGAATGGTATGGAGGTCAGATTCCTTATATACCTTGGCATGGAGGTTCCATCATCCTCAATGGAAGTTATCAAACATGGTCCTGCAACTATAGTTTCATTTATACAGGTGAACGCTATGAAGCAGTCGCCAATATTCCGGAGAACTATGCACAGCCCTGGTATACCCACGATTTTTCTCTATCCAAAACTTTTCAATGGGAGAAAACGGGAATACGTGTAACGGCAGAAATTAATAATATCTTCAATCAACAATATGAAGTAGTGCAATGCTATCCTATGCCCGGTACAAGTTTTAAAATCAAATTAAACGTCATGTTATGAGAATATCTGTTCTATCCATCATTATCTGTTTTGTTCTTCTATCGACTTCTTGTCGCGAAGATGAACGCATTATTCCGTCAACTCCCAACCAAGTTACTCCCGGAGTAAGCGGTACCTCTGTCAAAGGTTTCTTTCTACTCAATGAAGGAAATATGGGAAGCAACAAGGCTACCCTTGATTACTTTGATTACGAAACCGGTATCTATCATAAGAATATCTATGCGGAACGGAACCCGGGAGTCGTACAAGAATTGGGGGATGTGGGAAATGATATCCAAATCTATGGAAATAAGTTATATGCCATCATCAACTGTTCTCATTTCGTAGAAGTGATGAATGTAGAAACAGCAAAACACATCACGCAAATTTCCATACCTAATTGCCGTTATATCGTCTTTAAAGATAAATATGCATACGTTAGTTCGTATGCAGGCCCTGTCAAAATAGATCCCAACGCCAGACTGGGGTATGTAGCACGTGTTGACACTACCACACTGACTGTCAAGGATACCTGTGTGGTCGGCTACCAGCCGGAAGAAATGGTGATTGTGGGCAACAAACTCTATGTAGCCAACTCCGGCGGGTATCGCGTACCTAATTATGACCGCACGGTATCCGTCATCGACTTGAACACATTCAAAGTTATCAAAACCATTGATGTGGGAATCAATTTGCATAGAATGGAATTAGACCAATACGGAAATATTTATGTCTCATCCCGGGGAGATTATTATGACACTTACTCCGAAACATTTGTAATAGATTCCAATACCGATAAAGTAATCGAAGAATTACCGCTTCTTCCCAATACAGAAATGGCTATTTGCAGAGATTCACTGTATATATACAGTACAGAATGGAGTTATTACACCAACAGTTGGACAGTCTCTTACGCTATTTATAATACAAAAACAAAGAAAACTGATACCCGCAATTTTATTACAGATGGTACGGAAAAAACTATCAAGATACCTTATGGAATAGCAATCAATCCGGAAACAGGTGAATTCTTCGTCACCGATGCCAAAGACTATGTGACTCCCGGCACATTATACTGTTTCTCCCGGGATGGAAAAAAGAAATGGTCAGTCATCACGGGGGACATTCCGGCACATATTGCCTTTACAGATAAGAAACTAAAAGAGATTCAATAATTCATATCACTATTACTAATTAAAAACAAAAGCAATGAAGAAAATTCTATTTTTACTGCTCACTATCATTACGGTATGCAGTTGCTACAATGACGATGATCTCTGGGATAAAGTCAATGATCTTGACGGACGAGTAGAAACACTAGAAACAACAGTCAAGAAAATGAACTCAGAAATTACAACTTTACAGAGTTTGGTAGACGCATTAAATCAAGGGAAAATAATTACGAATACAGAACAGACCTCCGAAGGCTACACGCTGACCTTCAATGACGGAAGCAAAGTATCTATCAAAAATGGAACAAATGGCACAGATGCTCCTGTGATTGGAGTGAAAGCTGATGAAAACGGAATATATTACTGGACAGTCACCACTAATGGCACTACAGAATGGCTACCGGATGCCGAACACAAATTGAGAGTAACAGGTGTAACTCCTGTCATGGGAGTTGACAGTGAAGGCTATTGGACGGTTGATACAGGTGAAGGAGCTAAACGCATGAATGGAACAGATGGCAAACCGGTAAAAGCAACGGGAAAGGACGGGGATTCTTTCTTCAAGTCGGTAGTAGATGACACGGAGAATGATGTTGTTATCATTACTTTGGCAGATGAAAAAAACACTTCGTTCATGCTGCCAAAAACAACTAATTCGGTTATGAAAGTCACTGATATGGGAAGCGTTGAATATTTCACTTTTAACCAAACCAAATCATTTGAATTACAACTCACTAACGTGGCAGACTTCATCGTCCATGCACCGGAAGGATGGACAATAAAAATGAGCTATACCAAACTTTCCATTACCGCCCCTGCTTCCGTATCAGAAAATGAAGCTGCCATTAAAATCCAGTTATTTAATAAACAAGGACTAACAAAAATTCAGCGATTATTCGTTTATGCTTCTGCATATACTTTAAAAGGGTTATCTTTTGAAGACTCCGATTATAAAGGTACAGGCAATTATATAGGTAAAAGCGACTGGTCTTCATTAATTGACAATCCTCAATATGGCGGTCCGTTACTTTATGGACAATCAGGAATGGGCCCTTCAGACTATAATTGGTATGATGAAAACAATACATTACTCCAACATGAGTTCCCAACGAATTGGGGCACTACCTGTTATTGGGGAGGTGGACACGCTATATCCAACTATGTAGATATGGATTTGACTCATGGAGGTTTTCAATACCAGTTGGCGGTTTATTACAAAGATCCGGCAACAGGAAATGGAGGGCATAACGGCTCTAAGAATTTCTGTGTACATTATGGCTATACAGATAACTCCGGTTATGCTTCCGAAAACTTACCCTACATTTACTTTGGAGATGGAGTAGCTCGTGTAGTAGATCATATGTATGTGACAATGACAACTTATCTCGCCAATTGTGTAGCCAATGGCAACGGACTGACTGCACCTGCCGGGGAAGATGATTGGGTAAAACTGGTCGCTATCGGTTATGATGAAGACGGTAACGAAGTTAAAACTAAACCTGAATTTTATCTGGTAGGAAAAACTGGTAACATTCTGGAATGGAGCAAATGGGATTTATCAGCTCTGGGCAAGGTAGTAAAGATTGATTTCAATGTCACAGGGAGCAATGATAATGGTTACGGTTTTAGCCAACCGGCTTATTTCTGTTATGATGACGTAGCAGTGAGATTCTAATGAAACATATTATACTTCTTTTATTTGTTCTGTTCGCATTAGTATCATGCGTGAAAGAAGAGGAGGACTCTCCTCTTCTTTCCGCTCCTGTCATTACCCTGAAAGAAGAATCCCCCATCTATAAAACAAAAATTGGTCGGGAGATAACCATCGCTCCTGTTTATGAAAATACCGATTCGGAAACGACCTTTAACTGGACAATAGATGGAAAGAGTATCTGTACCGCTTCCACCCTGACATTTTCAGCCGATGAAGCAGGCAGGTATTTCATTCTGATTTCTGCCACCAATGCTGGAGGGACAACAGAAAAAGAGATACGTATCGATGTCTTTCAGCTTGATGTACCGACTATCTCTATTGCGGATGCCGACAAAGGTTTCAAAGTGCTTCAAGGCTCTGAACTAACCATTACACCCATAGTAGATTCTTTTCTGGAAACCAGTTACTCCTGGCAAATAAACGGTGAAGATATTTCGAACGAATTAACCTGTACTCTCCCCACAATCGAGCTTGGCGAATATCAGGTTCGTTTTGCTACTCACAATGAAGATGGCGATGACGAAGTAACTTTCAAAGTAGAAGTTTGTTCACCGGATCAAGTAGATTTCAACTGGACATTCCTGCAAACGGAATATAACATGTCAGCCGGCAGAACTATCCGTATCAAACCGGTTGACGTGAATAATGCACTGGATGCAGTCTATACATGGACCGTGGACAATGAACAAGTGCAATCCGGAGAAAATGATACTTATCTGTTTACATCCGGGCAGCAGGGGGAACACACGGTAAAGGTCGAAATGAAGAACTCATATATACTCGCTACGCAAACATTAAAAGTCAATGTTTGCCCTCCCGCAGGAACATACCAGCGGAAGATTAGCGCCACAAGTTCTGCGTCAATGAACAGAGTATATGAATATTTACCGGCTCCCGGTCAATTCATCAATGAGAATCATACCACAACAACTATGGCAGAAGCCTGCACCTATGCAGAAGAACGAATCAATCAGACGGCTTATGTTTCCCTAGGCGGATTCGGTGGATACATCATCGTTGGATTCGATCATAGTATCGTGAATGATGGAGATTACAACATTGCTATTACAGGAAACGCTTTTGATGGTTCGTCAGAACCGGGAATTGTATGGGTAATGCAGGACGAAAATGGTGATGGGTTACCTAATGACACTTGGTATGAATTGCGCGGATCCGAATATGGGAAAGCCGAAACCTGGCAGGAGTATGCCGTCACCTATCATAAACCAACTGGTATTCAGCTTCCCACCCCATGGACAGACAATCATGGTCAAAGTGGGTCTATTGATTATCTGGGTGCTTTTCACCGGCAAGATTATTATTATCCCGCCTGGGTAAAGGAAAAACAATATACTTTGCGAGGTACTCGCCTGAAAGAGCGTAATTACGATCAATCCGGTAATGGTACTTATTGGGTAAATGATAGTTATGAATGGGGATATGCTGATAATTTCAGTGCCATTGATCGTCTGACAGATGATGACAACTATAATGCCGGACCGTCTGACAATCATTTCAAGATATCCCATGCTGTAACTTTCGACGGTAAGGATGCAAACCTGAAGTACGTTGATTTTATCAAAGTACAAGTGGGTGTTAATAGTAAAAGCGGTTGGTTGGGTGAAATATCCACTGAAGTTTTTGGAATAAAGGATTTCAACATGCTCAAATAATTGATAGAATATACATAAGAGATTCTTTTCCCTATTAAATATAGAGATAAAAATTACCAAATGGTAATTTTTATCTCCTCCCATAACCCTACCTTTGTCGCCATTTTCAACGACAAAGGTAGAAAGTTATGAAAGATAGTATTGATTTCGGCAGTATGAACATCTCCACGTTGTTCCGTAAGTTACTAATTCCTACGGTACTTGGGATGGTATTCTCGGCTCTGTTCGTTATTACGGACGGGATATTTGTAGGAAAAGGAATTGGCAGTGACGCGCTGGCGGCAGTAAATATCACTGCACCGCTTTTTATGATCGCAGTGGGTATCGGACTGATGTTCGGAGTGGGAGCTTCGGTGGTGGCTTCCATTCATTTATCTCAGGGAAAACGCAAAGTAGCAAGTATTAATATCACTCAGGCAATTGCTTTTTCCGCATTGCTCATACTTATCCTGTCTGCTCTGTGCCTTTATTTTATAGAGCCATTAGCCAGATTATTAGGTAGTTCGGACCGATTGTTGCCGTTAGCTGTAGAATATATGGCATGGTACATTCCTTTTCTCGTATTCTACGAAGTCTTAAATATAGGTATGTTCTGCATCCGTCTGGACGGTTCACCCACCTATGCCATGATGTGTAATGCGGTTGCAGCCATACTCAATATCATACTGGATTATATATTCATCTTCGAACTTGGTTGGGGAATAATGGGAGCAGCTTTTGCCACCAGTCTGGGAACTGTCGTGGGAGGGTTGATGACACTGATTTACTTACTCCGTTTCTCTCGTACCCTCCATCTATGCCGGATAAAGTTAAGTATCAAAAGTCTGTTACTGACTCTTCGCAACATCGGTTATATGATTAAACTGGGAAGCTCTGCTTTTATCAGTGAAGCCTCCATTGCCTGTATGATGTTTCTGGGGAACTACGTTTTCATCCGCCATCTCGGTGAAGACGGAGTGGCAGCATTCAGTATTGCCTGTTACTTCTTCCCTATCATCTTCATGGTCTATAATGCCATTGCACAATCCGCACAGCCGATTATCAGCTATAACTTCGGAGCCGGACAACCCGAGCGTGTACGAAAGACACTGCATCTCGCCATTCGGACCGCTTTAATCTGCGGTATCAGCTTTTTCATTCTTACCGTACTATGCTGCCAAGACATCGTTTCGTTATTCATTGACCGCAGCTACGCTGCATTTGATATAGCAGTAAACGGGCTTCCTTATTTCGGAGTAGGATTCATTTTCTTTGCCGTCAACATGATTGGCATTGGTTATTATCAGAGTGTCGAAAGAGGTCAGCGGGCAACAATTATCACTCTTCTCCGGGGAGTCGTATTTATGTTGATCGGATTCTTTGCGCTCCCTCCGGTATTGGGTATACCGGGTATCTGGCTAGCCGTACCATTGACAGAGTTATTAACCACTTTCTATATTTTCGGAATTTATTTGAAAGATCGTTTCATTGTCTGCCGACGATAAATCAAAGAGACTCCGGAATTATTGCAATATGTACCTTTAAAACATATAGCGTCTTACTTGTGGATAACTCCGCAGTCGCTAAGTAGGATTCGGGCGAAGATAGCATCTTCTCGCAATAATACTACGCTTTCGAGGTCTTCACCCCAAAAGCACAATAAGTCAAATAACACACACAAGCTAAAGTAACAAAAACGCCTCCAATAACACCTACTGTTCCTATTGCAAACCCAATCACCGGAGTAACGACTCCGCCACCGGCAACAGCAGTAATCATCAATCCTGAAATTTGGTTTGCTTTTTCCGGCCTTGCCTGTAAAGCCATCGAATAAATGATAGAAAATACGGATGAGGCAAAGAAGCCGACAGCACCGATACAAATCAGATTCACCATATCATTTTTTACAAAGGCCAGAATAAGCAAAGAGAAAATACAGGCAACAATATTCACACGGAAATATTTCATTTCAGCAATACGGGCTAACAAGAAAGCACCCAGCAAAGCACCTACCGTACGGCTTAAAAAATAAACCTGTGGGGCAAACTTCACTTGTTCTGCCGTCCAGTCAAATCGTTCCGCCATCAGTTTGGAGCTAATAAAGTTGGTAGCAACATCTACTCCCACAATAAAAAAGATACCCAGAAACAACAACAGAATCGTTTTATCCTTCAACAAAGAAAAAGTATCACTGATAGAAAGTTGTTGGGTTGCGGCACTGGAAGCTTCCCGTTTAACAGGTGTAGCCATCAGCCAAATGGCAGACAATAACGTGATAAAGCCTAATATAGGAAAACAATAATACCATTTGTCATCTCCAAAATGTGCTACAGCCAGCAACACAATCTCCGGCCCGACGAGAGAAGACACAGCTTTAATCACTTGTCCTGCTGTCAAACTACTTGTCAGCAAACGTTGGCTGGTTACCACATTACTCAATAACGGATTCAATGAAACCTGTAAAATGGCATTGCCAATTCCCAAAAGAGCATAAGCTATCATACAAGTCGCACTGTTATAAACGACTAATGGCAGCAGCATACCCACTACCGTTATTCCCATACTAAGTAAAACCGTATTTTTACGTCCCCATTTGTTCATCTGATTTCCAACAGGAATACCTAAAAACAGGAACCAGATAAAAACCAATGAAGGAACAAATCCCGTCATGACGGGAGACCAGTCGAAAGTACGTTGAACATAATCGGACGAAATACCGACTATGTCACAGAAGCCCATTACAAAGAACCCGAAGAGGACGGGAAGGGCTGTAAATATTGAATTTTGTGTTTTCATTAAATAATATTTTTACTTTAATATAGAATCACTCATAGAAGGAGGAATTTCCATAATCCCCCAACGTTCATTTGCTTTTTCACTCATTGTCAACTCTAATATACCACCTTTCTGAATATCTTTTAAACCTATAAAACATTTCTGTAATGATTTTCCGTTAAACGCCGCATCTTGTACATAATATGCTTTCTCAGAATTAGCATAGGTTTTGATAATGAAAGTATCTCCCGATAATATTTCCTATTCAGATGAATCGTCACTTTATCAAACAGAGGACTACCGATTTGCATTGTCGGCACCTTATTCGTCCCTCCCTGCACATCAAACAATCCCATAGCAGCCAATACATACCATACACCAAGTTGCCCTTGATCCTCGTCCTGCCCGTATCCGTATCCATGGGTTGGTTCCGTTCCATAGAAAACATTACAGATATCACGCGTATATTTCTGCGTCAACCACGGCTTTCCCGAATAATTAAATAACCATGCATTATGCAAACAAGGTTGGTTTCCGTGGTTATACAACTGCTCAACTCCTGAGAAACTGTCAAATTCACCGATCTTTCCCCCATAAAGATTTTCACTTGCCGTTTCAAACGTCTTCTCCAACCGCCTATTAAACTCTTCTTTCCCGACCAACGCCAACAGCCCTGCCACATCGTGTGGAACGTACCAAGTATATTGAGCGGCATTTCCCTCTTGAAAGCCTAGCCAAGCCTTCATCGGATCAAACTCTTTCATAAACTTTCCCGATTCCTCACGAGGACGGATATAACCGGTTTCTTAATAAAAAACTATTTTTGTCTCATAATAATTAATAAAGCGAGTATGAAAATCGATCCAAACAGCAGCAAACCGCTTCATCTTCAAGCAGAAGAGATTCTTAGAAGACTCATAGAAGAGAATGATTATAAGATAAGAAACCACTCTACAATTAAAGCACCTCTCTCTTACATAAACTAGCTACTTTTGTAGCACACATCAATTCGTTCCACAAATATGGAACGAAACAATAACAGATGTGGAACTAAAGGGAAACAACTGTGGAACTAAAAGTCAACAGTTGTAGAACGAATTAACAGTAACTATAAAACCACTAAACATTAGTATATGAGTGCAATATATGACTTATTTGAGACTCCTAGTCCAAACAAAGAAGAGAAACAACCGCTACATGCCCGTATTGTCTCCAAAGGAACCGTAGATAAAGAAGAGTTTCTGGATCGTGTCCACAAATTTACCGGTATCAGCAGAAGTTTATTGGCAGGAGCCATGGAAGCCTTTGCCAATGAAGCACGGGATTTACTAGCCGACGGCTGGAATGTAGAAATGGGAAACTTCGGATTCTTCTCTACATCGTTGCAATGTCCGCCGGTTAAAGATAAAAAAGAAATTCGGGCAGCGTCTGTCCAAATGAAAAATATTAATTTCCGCGCAAGTCGTCCATTCAAGAAAGAAGTAGGCGACAAAATGAGGCTGCAACGAGGAGAATCTATCACACGCCCTAAGAAAAATAGTATCTCCCGTGAGACGTGTCGCGAGCGCCTCAACACATACTTGGAAAATCACCTATTCATCAGCCGGACAGATTATAGCCATCTGACAGGACGAAATAAAAAAGTAGCTATTGAAGAATTAAATTCCTTTATCACTGACGGAATAATACGGAAAGAAGGGGTTGGAAAGTTGACTGTATATATAAAGGTATAAACTCTTGGAACACAGAATTAAGAGCCACAACAAGATTATTGCTGTTGTAACTCAAGTATGATTTCATCAGTGATGTAGGCATCACTCAACGTTATAAGCGGATATTGTTTATTAAGAAGCAATGCATATACCTTACTATTATAGAACAAGTGCAATGCTTTTTCGGGAGAAATATTCAAACGCTCCGCTAATTGCATCACCACACGAGTGTATTTATTCCATACTAATACATCTATCATAAACGCAGTTTATTTTATTGTTACATATTCTTTGAAAGAGAGACACTCGTCAATGAGACGTTGATTGAGAATCCTTTACCAAAGTCGAGGTTTTCGCGTCCGACACCGACCAAAGGATACTCTACGGCCTGCGTACTACCATGATAGACCTTCATACAGATTCTCCTTTTTCTTTATAATGGGCTTCCCAGTTTTCAAGAGCTTCTACCAACGTATCGGCTATGTACTCACGACTCTGGGTGTGAAGCATGTCATATCCACTTATCAGGTATTGACGGATAAGATTCAGTTTTTCCAAACGGTTATAGAGAGTAGGAGCCGGAATACCCAACTTCTGGGCGGCACTCTCAATGGCAAAAATCACAAACTCCATGACTTTGCCATCAACAACGGGGGCTGATTGGCTTGAATGTAGCATACTATACCTCTATTATCTTAGTGTAATATGTACAAATATAGTGTTTATTCTTGCAACGTTCATCGTTTTTCGGCATATTTTATGATTATCAAGAACATTTGAGTATCGTGAAACTGATTGAAATACTCCCTATTTGGAAATGGCTATTAAAGTAGAACATCTAAGAATCTATAAATCAGAATCATACAAACAAAATAAATAAAAGTGAATCAAAGTACGTACATCTAGGATCGTTAAAGCACCTCCCCGGAAAGTGCCCATAGTATCTTTGCATCGTGATCACAAAGAGAATTGATAAGTAAAGTAACTAATTAAAAAAACAAAAAACTATGGCACTTAGATACGTCATTAAAAAAAGAGCATTCGGCTTTGATAAAACTAAAGCTGAAAAATATGTAGCACAAAATGTAATCACCAATACGGTGGATTTCAGAGATTTGTGTGAGGAAATCACTAAAGTTGGAATGGTTCCCAGTGGAGCAGTGAAATTTGTACTCGATGCTTTGATCGATACATTGAATCTCAACCTTAGAAAAGGCATCTCTGTTCAATTAGGAGATTTCGGATGCTTCCGTCCTGGTATGAATTGCGAAAGTCAGGATACTGAAAAAGAGGTAGATAGCGATACGATACGCAGAGTGAAAATCATTTTCACTCCGGGCTACAAATTCAAAGAGATGCTAAGTAAAGTCAGTGTTCAAAAAGCGGTGGCTTCCGATGATGGTTCCATCAGCCCGGAGCAACCGGATCCCAACCCGAATCCAAACCCGGATGACGGCAAAGGAGAAGCACCGGACCCGGCAGCATAAGACTAATCATCAGCCTTTAAAAGCAGGAAAACAGTACCCGCCTACGGGCGGATACTGTTTCCCAAAGTATTCCTGTAAAAGACTTGACAACGCCTTTTTTATTTTGTATCTTTACAACATCTTAAAACATTAAAATATCAACATGAAAGAATTGCCATCAGAAGAGGAAGAAATTCCGTTTCGCATTAAAACTTATAAGAAAAAGGAATTGGCTTGTATGTACAATCCGAACATTACACCCCGTTGCGCCATACGCATATTCACCAAATGGATTAAAATAAATAAAGAACTGCTCCGGTTATTGACTGCCACAGGTTATCATCCGCGTACACGAACGTTTACTCCCCGACAGGTACAAATCATCACCAGTATTCTGGACATTCCATAAGGATGTCTAGAATACTGGTTTTATCATTGCAGTTGTCCCGCCGCTTTCAAATAAGCCACATAATTCACATACAATTGGAAATGGGCATCCACTTTCGTCTGATAAGCCTGCTGCCAAAGCACTTGTGCTTCCAGATAATCCGAAAGAGTTTCCAGTCCCACTTCATATTGCTTACCACTGACTTTCATATTCTCCTCTGCCTGTTCCAGCGAACGTTCGGAAAGCTCCGTTTCCAACCGGGCCTCATCCAGATTATTGGCAGCTTGCATCAACTCCAGCAACATCTTTTCATTGACATTTTCCTGTTCAAGACGAGCTTGTTCCAACTTCACTTTGGCAGACTTTACTTTATTGGTACGTTCGCCAAAATGAAACAGAGGGACAGAGACATTCAGGAATACGGAAAAAGCACCCTTTTTCATCAAAGTTTCATCATTGACTTCCAATCCGTGAAGATAATCATAACTACCTCTGACACCGATACGCGGCAATAGTTCACTACGATTCAGCTTTACTTCCTGCTCGGCAATGGCTATTTGTTTGTTCAAGATTCCATATTCAGGACGGGCGGTAATATCAGAAACCTGCACTTTCCATTCCTGCTCCACTTCCGGAAAATCATCAGATATATCAATCTGTGCTGTCAAAGGGCGTCCGATGTAATGACAGAGATTCATACCCGCAAGACGGAGGGCGTTATCAGCCTTTCGCAAAGAAAGTTCACTCTCGTTGAGCTTCACCTGCACTTTCAGTACATCATTTTGCGGTTTCATGCCATGTCGGTGAGCACTCTTCACATTTTTGAAAAGTTCCGTTAGTAAGTTATGATATTTTTCCGCCACTTTTCTCATTTCCTTGGCTTTCACTAACTGCACGTATGCTTTATCTGTATTCAGAATAACTTCCGAAGTAGTTAAGGCTTCGTTCAAGTGTGCCATTTCTTTTCCCAGTAGTGACATTTTATAGGCGGCACGGATTTTTCCTCCCATATAAAGAGGTTGCTCCACTTGTATACCGCCCGAGTAAACAGTTCCGACCTTATAATCCAGATTCAATCCGGGAAAATAAGCGAAACCGCTCGATACCAGTTCTCCGGTAGCAGGATTGGGCAGGAAAACCGGAAGGTTTCCTCCCGGAACTCCGAGACTTCCATCCGCTGTGCTATAAATACCCGTTCCGTTGGCTGTAAAATTAGGGAAGAAATTGGCTTTATAACTAAGAGACATCAATCGGGCTGCTTCCGTCTGCTTATTAGCGGCAGCCATATCCTTATTATATTTCAGTGCCATTTCACGGCATTGTGCCAGACTTAGTTTTTCTTGCGCGGCAAGCGAAACCGACAGGCCGAACAATACACCCGCTACACTAATGACTACAAGAATTTCTTTTTTCATTTGTCTGTCTTTTTTATATGAAAGAATAATGCATACAAAATCGGGATAAAAAGCAACGTTATCAACGTGCCGAACAGCAACCCACCCATGATAGAAGCCGCCAACGAACCGAACATGGCATCCGGCAACAATGGAATCATTCCCAAAATCGTAGTCAGCGAAGCCATCATCACGGGACGGAGACGACTTTGCGAACTGTCTATCAATGCCGTCACAGGTTCTACTCCCTGATTAATTTGCAAAGTGATCTCATCCATCAAGACAATACCGTTCTTAATAATCATACCGATCAACCCCAATGTACCGACGATAGCCACAAAGTTGAATGTCTTCCCGGTAAGCAGCATTACAGCAACAACACCGACAAATACCAGCGGAATAGTACAGAAGATGATAACCGGTTTCCGGTAATCTTTGAACAGCATGATTAGAATGGATATCATCAGAATGATAGCAAACGGGAAATTCTTGAACAGATATTGCATAGACTTTGTGCTGGCGTTCCTCTCGCCTTGCCATTGAAGCCGATATCCGTCAGGCAGCGGAATCTGTTCAATCTGCGTGGCAATGGATTGCCGCGCCTTCTCCGTTTCTACCCCCGGAACAGGAGAACATTGCACCCGTTGGCTACGCTGCCCGTTATAACGGGGAACCACCGGATCTTCCCACTTCACATCAATCCGCTTACTGATTTGTTTTAACGGAGTTGTTCCCATCAACGTTTCCACCAGTTCTTCTTTTGATAGTGTTCCTGTCTTCAGCTTCATCATCATTTCCTGTGTCAGCAAACCGTTCAGAGAAGGAAGAGACGAGAATATCTGCGTATTGTCCAGGTTTTCAATCGGATTTCCGTGTTCGTCCAGGCAACGCAAGTAGATATTATCTTTGTGAATACCTTCGTAGAAAGACCCGATAGGGATGCCGCTGGTAGCTGTCAATAAAGAAAGGCTTACATCGTTCCGGCTCAATCCGATAGCACGTGCCGTAGGCTGGTCATACTCAATAGTCAGCACCGGGATCTGTGGTTCCCAGTCCGTAGTAATCAGGTAAACATCCGGGCAATTCTCCATAATCTTGCGGGCACTATCCGCCAACTGATGCAAAACAGCAGGGTCAGGACCGGTAAACTGCGCTTCAATAGGGTATTTTTTGAACATCAGGTTGTAGCGGTTCATCTTTACGTAAGCATCCGGATAATGTTGCGAAAGATATTGTTGAATTTCCGCCATGTTATCCACCAAATCATCCGGAGAGGTGAAGTCAATAATCAGTTCACCGTAAGATAAGGAGGGATTGGCTACGTTACGCACCAAGTTATAACGGGCAGGAGTACCACCGATAGAAGCAGTGACGTGTGTGACTTCCGGACGTTTTTTCAGGTAAGCTTCGATTTCCTCCAAGTCACGCGCCACGCGAGTGGAGTTAGTTCCTTCCGGCAATTTATATTCCATATAAAGCTGGTCGTAGACCATATCCGGGAAAAAGCCCTGCTTCATGAAACGGTAACTGAAAGCTGAAAGCAATACCAAAGCGATCATTGTAAACACAAAGCTCCAACGATGCGCCAGACTGAATCTCAACAATGAACGGAGCACGGCATAAATCTTTCCTTCATACACACGCTTTCCGGCAGCAGCAGTTGTCGCAGAGATCTCCGGATGCAAAATCCGGTCGGCCATCAACGGAACGTGCACCAAGGCCAGCACCCAGCTAAGCAACAGGGAAACAGCGAGTACGATAAACAAATCGCGCGTATAGACGCCTGCCGTATCAGGCGACATAAAGATAGGAAGAAAAGCAATGATGGCAATCAGAGTAGCTCCCAGCAGAGGCATCGCTGTCTGCCGTCCGATAGCAGTCATTGCTTCCATCCGGCTCTTCCCGGCTTTCAAATCTACCAAAATACCGTCAATGATAACAATTGCGTTATCCACCAGCATCCCCATCGCAAGCACGAACGAGGCCAATGAAACACGCTGCATCGTACCATCCATAAAAAAAAGGAACAGGAAGGAACCGAATACCGTCACTACCAGGCTGATACCGATAATCACCCCGCTCTTGAATCCCATAGCAATCATCAGGATAACGACTACGATAATCACAGATTCTATCAGATTAAGAATGAACGTCCCTAACGAAGTGCCTACGCGTTCCGGCTGATAGAAAACCTTATGACACTCTACTCCTGCCGGAAGGCGTTCAGCCTTTAGTTGCTCCAGTTTCTTTTCCACTCGATGCCCCACTTTAATAATGTCGGCATCCGGAGAAGCAGCCACCATGATTCCTATCGCACGCTGGCGGTCATAAAACAATTCGTTGCGGGTAGGGTCTTCATAATCTTTCTCAATACGGGCAATGTCACTCAACCGCAACTGATCGGCATCATGTCCCTGAATCAGCATACGACCGATGTCCTCCACCGTCTTAAACTTATCACTGACTGTCACCCGGATACGATTATCGCCATTATCATAATAACCAGTATAAGTAGTTTGGTTCTGTCCGTTCAATGTAGCTAGCACTTCGGCGGGTTTCACACCCAAGTTGGCCATCCGGTCTTGCAAAAGAGAGATATTAATACATTCGGGACGTTTACCGTATAAGTCGACGCGTTCCACCCCATCCAGTTCGCTGACTTCACGTTTCACCAGTTCTGAATAATCAGACAGTTCCCTATCGGAAAGTCCGTCACCCGTCAAAGCGAAAAACATTCCGTAAACATTTCCAAAATCATCTTTTACAATAGAAGGACTGGCACCTTCGGGAAGTTCTGCCTGTGCGTTCGCCACTTTACGACGCAACAGATCCCAGCATTGTTCTACGTCCGTCTCTTTGACAGTCGTTTTCAGTTCTACCTGAATCAGGGAGAGATCGTTGTAGGAATAACTTTCCACATTATCTATATTCCCCATGGAGCGAATATTCTTCTCCAGTACATCCGTCACCTCTAATTCTACCTGATGCGCAGACGCACCGGGATAGGTGGTGACTACCATGGCAAGCTTTACCGTTATTTCTGGGTCTTCCAGTTTACTCATTTCATAACTGGAATAAGCTCCTCCTACAATCAGTACGGCAATCAGGAAGTAGATTAACTTCTTGTTCTCAAATGCCCATTTACTAATATCAATCATAGCAGTCCTCCCACATTGGTTTCAGCAGCCGGAAGAAGCGGTTCCACCTGTTCTCCCTCTTTTACATGATGCACCCCCGAAGCGACAACCAAATCACCGGGATTCGCTCCGTCTGAAGTAATCAGGCATCTGCCGTCGCTAAGCAGACGGGTGACGGTCACATCACAACGGCGAATAGCGTGACTGGAAGCATCATAAAGAAAGATACTCGTACGCCCGTTCTCACGAAGAATCGCTCCACCGGGAACCGACAGGTTACGCACATCTCCTTCACTACATTCGATAGTTACCATTGTATTCATGCCGGGCGATGGAACTGCCTGTTTATCTTCTTTTTTCAGTTGAAGCCGCATGGTGTACAACTGATTGGCATTTGCCTTAGGGGTGACACTAATCAGTTCCAAAGCATATCTTTGATGAGGATAAATATCGAATGTACAATAGTAGCGGGTAAACTGCTGTCGACGAATATATTCCACTGCCGGAAGATTAATCTCCACCTCCGGGCTTCCCTCACTGATGATGGAAACGACGGGCATACCGGCAGCTACCGTCTCATGGGAATCAAAAAGACGTTTCTG